>Ga0209373_10000893_pt1 | contig 40364 bp, 31 predicted proteins | sample Higcelweek5metaG_FD_187173 | JGI IMG/M metagenome (GOLD analysis project Ga0209373, IMG submission 187173) | Freshwater pond sediment microbial communities from the University of Edinburgh, under environmental carbon perturbations - High... | ecosystem: Environmental > Aquatic > Freshwater >... | reverse complement strand
AGAAGTAATTTGTTTTTATTTAAGTTATTATTGAATATATTATGTATACACAAGATATCCTCGTGGGTGATAAGCATATCAGTCTAAGTACTGGTAAACTCGCTCCTCAAACCAATGCTTCAGTCGTGGCCCAATTTGGCAACACTGTTGTTTTAGCTACTGTTTTAATGGGAAAATTGGATGAGTCCAAAGATTATTTCCCTCTTTCTGTTGAATTTGTTGACAAACTTTATGCCGGCGGCATAGTTAAAGGTGGCAAATGGATGAAACGCGATGGTGGTCCATCTGATACTGCTGTCCTTTTTGGCCGTATTATCGATCGATCTCTTCGTCCTTTATTTCCAGAAGGTTTTTTAAATGAAGTTCAAATTATTACTACTGTTTTAAGTAACGACAAAAAACATGATGTGGTTATGCCAGCTTTCACCGCTGCTGCTGCTGCTTTAGCCATTTCTGATATTCCATTCCGTGGTCCAGTTTCTGCTGTTCGTGTTGGCTGCGTCAACGATCAATTAGTAGTCAATCCTGATCTTGAAGAACTTCTTAAATCAAAATTTGATCTTTTAGTGTGCACTGGTCCAAAAGGCGTCAATATGATCGAAGCCGATGGTAACATCGTCGAAAACGATCTTATGCTTCAAGCCATTGAATTAGCCAAAACTACCGGAGATAACGTTAACCAACAAATTGCCGAATTTGCGGCTAAAGTTGGTAAAGAAAAACTTAAATTCGAACCAGCTGGTCCATCCGCTGATTTAATCAAAGAAGTTGAATCTAAAATCACTTCTGATGTCAAAGAATTTTTTGACAAAGGTGTTGATGGGGCTCACATGGTTGGTCAAGAAATTATTATCGACAAAGTTAAAGAACTTTACAAAGATAAAATCGAATCGGAAGAAGTTTCTACTAATCATTTACTTGCCGCTGTTGATGAAATTCTTAAAAAATATGTTCGATCTCAAACTATTTCCGGAACTCGTTATGATAAACGAGCTTTAGATGAAATTCGCCCACTAAATATCGAAGCAGGTGTTTTACCTATGACCCATGGATCAGCTTTATTTGAAAGAGGTTTAACTCAAGCTATTACTGTTACTACTCTTGCTCCTTTAGCCGAAAAACAATATCTAGAAGATTCAAATGGTGAAATTACCAAACGTTACATTCATTATTATTCCGCTATGCCTTTTTCTACTGGTCAAGTTGGTCGTACTGGCCGCCCCGGCCGTCGAGAAATTGGTCATGGTGCTTTAGCTGAAAAAGCCTTAATTCCGGTCATTCCTACTGAAGCTGATTTCCCATATACTATCGTTTTGACCTCAGAAGTTTTATCTCAAAACGGTTCATCGTCTATGGCGTCTACCTGTGGTTCTACCATGTCTCTTATGGACGCTGGTGTTCCTCTCAAAGACAAAGTCGCTGGAATTTCTATTGGTCTAGTCGCCGATACTGATGATAAATATATTTTATTAACTGATATCGCTGGTATCGAAGATCATTTTGGTGATATGGATTTCAAAATCACTGGTACTCGAAATGGTATTACCGCTATTCAACTCGATATCAAACGCGAAGGTCTTACTCTTCAAATGATTCGCGACACGTTTGTTGCCTCAACTAAAGCTCGTCTTCAAATTTTGGATAAAATGGAATCAGTTTTAAGTGCTCCACGCGCTCAACTTTCTCAATTTGCTCCAAAGATTAAATTGGTTCAATTGCCCGAAGATAAAATTGGTGAAGTTATCGGCAGTGGTGGTAAAACCATTAAAGCCTTAATGGAAAAATATCAAGTTCAAATTGATATTGATGATTTTGGTGCCGCTTCAATTTCGGCTCAAGATCAAAAAGCCATTGATGATGCTGCTTATGAAATCGAAGCTATGATTAAAGAGGTTCAAGTCGGTGAAGAATATGATGGCATTGTTACCCGAGTCGAAAACTTTGGTGCCTTTATCGAATTCTTACCTGGTCGTGAAGCTCTACTTCATGTTTCAGAAATGACCGGAGGATTTTTATCCGATCCATCCACTATTATTAAAGTAGGGGATAAACTAAAAGTTCAAATTGCTGGTTTTAATGATAATCATCAAATTAAATTAAGTTCTTCAGAATTCAAAGCCGCTCACCCAGGACAACCTCGTGAAGCTGGTTCTGACACTCGCGCTCAATTTGACCATCGCCCACAATTCAACAATTTCGATTCTCGAATGGGTGATCGTAACCGCCGCCCCCGCCGTTAATGTAACTAACTTATAGGAAGTATCGAATCTAAATTCAATACTTCCTATAAAATTGACTCGAAATAGCTTATACTTTTTATATGGATACTCAAAATCAATCAATTGATATGGCAGAAACCCAATCGGTTCAAGAAGTTCAATCAGTGCAAAAAGATAAAAATATTTTTAAATATTTATTTTTTATCGCCATTACAATTTTGTTAATAACAACAGTTGGTTTTTATTTTTATTACATAAACACAAACAAAGAAAAAACAGTTATAAGCCAAAATAACATTGAATCAATCTCTCAAACAATTACTCCAAATAAGGAAACTCAAAAATCAGAAGATATTGATATTAATCAAATTTATCAACAAGCACTTAGTATAGCCAAATCTCAACCAAGCTTAACCCTTTCCACTGATAATAATTTTGGAACTGTCTGGACTACAGAAGACGATAAGACTATTTTTATCAAAAATAACAATCTTTCTTTTGAAGCAAATCAAAAACAAAAAGTATCTGATATAGATAAATTTAATCCTGAACCCTTTAATACACTAGCCTCTAGCATTAATAAACTATTAATAGATAATAATTTCTCTTTAAATCCAAAGAATACAATCAAAAAAGAAGATTATTCTTTTAACTCATACGAAAGTTTTGATGGTGTCTATAAATGTGTCATTTATTTCCCTTATCAAGTGTCAGGTTCTCCATTTTTAGAAGCACCTTTTAATTTTACTTGTTTTACCAAAGAACAATTAGAATCTTCTTACCAAGAGCAAATATCATTCATTCAAGATCTAAATCTTAAAAATTCAATCATTTTTGATATTAATACCAAAAATGATGAGACAGTGCTTAAATTAAGTGACCGAAGTATGATGAGTGTAACAGTTGTGAGTCCTAATTATTATGCATATAGGTCAGGAAATAAGTGGAATTATATTTTTTCTGGTAATGATGTCTCTAGCTGTGAAGACTTAATTAAAAGAAATGTTCCAAAAAATCATTGGGTAAGTTGTGAATATGCAGATAATAGGGTAGTAAATGGTAATTTTAGTATTAAACAAACCAACTAGAAGAATAATCGATATTCTTAAATTTTTATATTTTTCTTTCCAAATTAACTCTCAATAAGCTATACTTTTTATATGGATACTAATGCCCTCACTACTCAACAAGCAATTGAGAATTTAAGAAAAAAAATTGAATCAGTCAGATTACCCGATGGTTTAACTAGTAATCTTGAAGAACTTTTTGCCCAACTTACGATTAATTCTCAAAATGAACAAACATTTTGGAATAATTATCAAACAGCATCAAAATATATCAGCTATTTAGTTCAAATTCCTTGGTTTGCTCAAACAAAAGATATTCTAGATATTCAATATGCCAAAGAAAAGCTTAATCAAGAGCATTTTGGTCTAGAAGATGTAAAAGAACGTTTATTGGAATATATTTCTGTGCTAGCTCTTCAAAAAACCAGGAATCCTGATCAACCTATCAAACCTCCAGTTTTACTTTTTGTTGGTTTAGTTGGTACAGGTAAAACTACTATCGCCAAATCTATCGCTAATGTTTTAGGTCGTCAACTTATTCGTATTCCATTTGGAGGTTTAGGAGACCCACTTTATCTTCGTGGTCAAGCCAGAATCCATCCTGAAGCTGAACCTGGTCAAATTATCAAAGGTTTAATTACTGCCAAAAGTTGCAATCCAGTTATCCTTCTCGATGAAATTGATCGTGTGGCTGATGATGCTCTTAACACTATTATGGGTGTCTTGGTCGAAGTTCTCGATCCAGAACAGAACAATCGTTTTTCCGATCATTACATTGATTATCCTGTTGATTTATCTCAGGCAATCTTTTGTGCCACCTGTAACAATACTTCACGCATTGCTACCGCTGTTATGGACCGTCTTGAAGTTTTACAAATGCCTTCATACAATGATGACGAGAAAATTGTCATTGGTCGTGAATATATCTTTCCTAAAGCTCTCAAATTATCTGGTCTTAAACCAGAAGAACTTCAAATTAAACCTGACCTATGGGGACAAATTGTTCGTCCTCTTGGTTTTGATGCTGGAGTCCGTACTTTACAACGAAACATCGAAGGTCTTTGTCGCAAGACTGCCAAAATTATTTTTGAGGGTAAGGCCAAACAAGTGATAGTCGATGAATCAAATATTAAATTTTTCTTACCTCAATGGTAATTACAAAACAAATGTTTACAAATACAAATAAAAATACAAACATAAATAATAAAAAAAATATAAATAATATCTCCAATTTTATTGGAGTTCAAAATCCAGTTAGAGAATTTAAGTCAAATCAAAATTGTCTTAGAATTAGCTCGCTTGGTGGTTTTGGTGATGTCACCCAAAACATGTTCGTTTACGAATTTATTCCCAATGGCGATGCTTCCAAAAGTCAAATAATCATTGTTGACTGTGGTGTCGGCTTTCCTGAAGAAGATGCTTTCGGTGTCGATCTTCAAATCCCTGACACTCAATATCTTGCTGACAAAAAAGACCGAATTTTAGGCATCTTTATTACTCACGGCCACGAAGATCATATTGGAGCTGTTCGTTTTATTTTGCCAATTTTAGGTCAAAATATTCCAATTTACGCTCCTCGTCTAGCTGCTGCTTTTATTGAATCACGTCTTACCGAAGTCAATATTCGAGCTAATATAAATATTTACGAAGACAATACTCCCATTCAAAAAGGAGTGTTTAATGTTGACCCAATCCGAGTCACTCATTCTATTCCTGACACTTTCCATTTTGCCATCACTACTCCAGCCGGAACTTTCTACCATGGGTCTGATTTTAAATTTGATGTTTTTCCACTTGATGGTAAAGGCGCTGATTTAGCTCACATTGCCAGAATTGGAGAAAAAGGTGTTGTGGCTTTGATGTCCGACTCTTTAGGTGCCGATCATGAAGGCTGGTCGCCTTCAGAAAGTTCTATTGCCGAAAATTTTAAATATGAAATTACTTCCGCCAAAGGTCGAGTTTTTGTTACTTCAATTTCTAGTAACATTATTCGTTGGTCACAAGCTATTGAATATGCCAAAGGCGCTGGTCGTAAAATTGTCATCGTTGGGTATTCTGTGGATAAAGCTATTAATGTTGCCAAAGATTTAGGCTATCTTACACTTACCGATGCTGATATTATTCCACCAGAACGAGTCAAAAATTTTCCTGAAAATAAATTAATTTTCCTAGTTGCTGGTTTTGCTGGTCAACCCGATTCTGCCCTTAGTAAAATGGTCATGGGCAAACACCGAATTAAAATTAAATCCGGAGATAAGGTAATATTTTCATCTCCTGATTACATTCCTGGTACTACTTCCAACATCTATTCCATGATTGACACCTTGTCAAAACTTGGTGCAGAAGTTGTCTATGGTGAAAAAGAAGAACTTCACGTTTCTGGCCATGGTTATCAAAAAGAACATGCTGTTCTAATTAGTCTAGTTAAACCCAAACTTCTTTTACCTATTGGTGGAAACTTCCGTCATTTAAAAAAATATCAAGAAGTTGCCAAAAAATTAGGTTACAGTGAAGATAAAGTTATTCTGCCTGATTTTGATGCTTCTGTTAATTTTTACAGTAATGGCACTTACGATACTAATTTTCATATCCCTATCAGAAAAGTTTTAATTGATGGTTTTGGTATTGGTGATGTTGGTACTACTGTTTTGCGTGATCGCAAATTACTCGCCGAAGACGGCATGTTTTCTGTTGTTTTATTAATCAATCGAGAATCTGGTCAACTTGAAAAAGATCCAGTTGTTCTTAGCCGAGGTTTTGTTTTTGTCAAAGAAAATACCGATCTTATTAATTTCCTTAAACAAGAGATAATTACTAAGTTTAATCAAACTACTAGCACTCCAGCTAATTTCGATTTTATCCGTGAAGAAATCCAAGGTCATATCGAAGAAATCATCTATCAAAAAACCGGCAGACAACCAATGGTTTTACCTTTGGTAATCGAAGTTTAACTAGTATCTTTTTTAAAAAAAACATCATACTATTAATTAGTGAGATATCTTTTTTTTAAACAAATATTAACAGTTAAGCTCTTCTTCTCTGCTCTAATCATTTTTTCAGTTTTTACCTTATTTGTAGATAACACTGTTTTAGCTGTCTATGATCCGGCAATTTTTAAAAATATAAACAATTCTGTCGACACAGATAACTCAAGTTCTTTTCCAAGCGATTTTGTTAAAACCAACAACACATTTTTTTTTGTTGCTTTTGATGATGATCACGGTACTGAACTTTGGAAATCTGATGGGACTGTAGCTGGAACAACTTTAGTTAAAGATATTTATCCTGGGATTGATGATAGTAGCCCAGGGAATTTAACAATGGTTGGTAATACTCTTTATTTTTCCGCTGACGACGGTACCAATGGTGCCGAACTTTGGAAGTCCGACGGCACTGAATCTGGCACGGTTATGGTTAAGGATATCTATTCTGGAAGTACCAGTAGTTATATCGATTACATAACTTATATTGGTGATGTTTTATATTTTACGGCCAATAGTGGGACAACTAATGGTTACGAACTTTGGAAGTCCGACGGCACTGAATCTGGCACTGTTTTAGTTAAGGATATTTATCCAGGAGATTACAATAGTAGTCTTCCAAACAGACTCACTGTCGTTGGTAGCACTCTTTATTTTTCCGCCAACAACGGTACTAATGGTTACGAACTTTGGAAGTCCGACGGCACTGAATCTGGCACGGTTATGGTTAAGGATATTAATTCTGGTTCCAGCCATAGTTCTCCTTTTTTAGTTTCTACTGGTAGCACTCTTTATTTTTCCGCCAACAACGGAACTAATGGTGCCGAACTTTGGAAGTCCGACGGCACTGAATCTGGCACTGTTATGGTTAAAGATATTTATCCTGGAGTTGAAAGTAGTAACCCCAAAAAAATAACTCTGTTTGGTAGTACAATCTATTTTTCCGCCGGTGATGGTTCTAGTGGTATGGGATTATGGAAATCCGATGGCACTGAAGCTGGTACAGTCCTAGTTAAAAATCTTTATCTATATACTTCAAACAACGATTCGTCTCCTATCGTTTTTGACAATACCCTTTATTTTGCCGCTAGTAACGGCACCAATGGCACTGAACTTTGGAAATCCAATGGTACTGAAGCTGGCACTGTTATGGTTAAAGACATTTATTCTGGATCAAATAATGATAGCAACCCATCTTACTTAACTGTCTTTGGTAATACTCTTTATTTTTCTGCTACTGACGGCACTCATGGCATCGAACTTTGGAAATCTGATGGTACAGAAGGCAACACGGTTATGACAAAAGATGTTTATGTCGACGGCGATGGCTCTCCATCTTGGTTAACTGTTCTGGATGATACTCTTTATTTTTCTGCAACAACCGAAATTGGTGGGACCGAACTCTGGAAATCAGATGGCACCGAATCTGGCACAGTTATACTAAAAAATATTTGTTCTGATAAAAATTTAGAAAGTGATTTTACTTATTTTTTAGCAGTCAATAATCATCTCTTTTTTAGAGCGACTAATGATGATACTAATGGTCTTTGGAAATCTGACGGTACTGCATCAGGATCTGTTTTAGTTAAAGAATTTTCTGGTGGTGGTCCATATTCTGCTGTAAATATAGGTAATACTTTGTATTTTTCCGCTAATGATGGTACTGGTACAAAACTCTGGAAATCAGATGGCACCGAATCTGGCACAGTTTTAGTTAAAAGTATTTTTTTAGGCACTGGTTCAATGGGGGAATTTACTCCACCGTTACAACCATTAGTAGTAGATGGAAATAATTTCTATTTTTCCGCCACTGATGGGACTCACGGTTACGAACTCTGGAAATCAGATGGCACCGAATCTGGCACAGTCATGGTTAAAGATATTTATACCGGGGATAACAATAATAGCAATCCACTATATCCAATTTTAGTTGGAAATACTTTGTATTTTATGGCCACTGATGGCACTCACGGTTTTGAACTTTGGAAATCTAATGGCACTGAAGCTGGTACTGTCATGGTTAAGGATATTTATACTGATGGAAGCTCGGGTATTTCACCATTTAACAGTCCATATTTCAGCAGTATTAGTAATATTATCTATTTTAAAGCCACTGATGGCACTCACGGCTATGAACTTTGGAAATCCAATGGTACTGAAGCTGGCACTGTTATGGTAAAAGATATTTATACTGGGAATTCCAACCCTAGTAACCCACAGTATCTTACTGTTGCTAACAATACTCTTTATTTTTCCGCTGACGACGGTACTAATGGTGCCGAACTTTGGAAATCCAATGGTACTGAAGCTGGCACTGTTATGGTTAAAGATATTTATTCCGGAGAATACAATTCTAGTTATCCAGGCTCTCTTACTGCTATTGGGAGTAATCTTTTTTTTGGAGCTGATGATGGCACTCACGGTTACGAACTTTGGAAGTCTGATGGTGCTGAATCAGGTACAGTTTTAGTAAAAGACGTTTACACTGGTCAAGATACTAGCGATCTATATTATCTAACTGCTATTGGTAACAATCTTTATTTTTCGGCTGATGATGGTGTTCATGGCTCCGAACTTTGGAAATCAAATGGCACTGAATCTGGTACCGTTATGTTTGAGGATATTTACCCCGGATCAAACGGTAGTATAAATGGTCAACTGTTCCAATTTGGTAATAATCTATTTTTCGGGGCCAATGATGGAGTTAATGGTATTGAACCGTGGTTTCTAAAAAATATCGACTCTGTTTCAGATAGTATTTCTACCATAGCTTTTACCCCTATCGTTAATAGTATTGGTGGTACTTTAGCTTTATCTTCATCTCAATCAGGAGTAAATCTTGATATTCCTGCTTCAGTAATATCATCATTATCAAATAATGTCCCTCTTGATTTTCAAATTAAGGAATTAACTTCGGAAGATGTTGGTTCTACCCCTGTCAACTACCAAGGAATTTCATCAACCTTCGATCTCAAAGCTTTTTCTGGTGTTGGTACTTCTATTTCAACTTTTGATGCCCCAATCACTGTCACTATAAACTATACTGATGATGAAGTTGCAGGGATTGATTTAGATACTCTTAGTATTTATCGTAACGATGGATCTTCATGGCAGGAACTTACTTCTTCTGTAGATACAACTAATCACAAAGTGACTGCCACTACTACCCATTTCTCTTTATTTAAAATCTTTGGTGCTGCCAATTCTCCCACTCCTACCACCACACCTACCTCTACACCCACATCATCATCTTCTACAACATCTACGTCATCATCTACTGATAGTTCTTGCCACAATAGCAAACCAGCATTAATTCCTGATTTATTTCAGATTAATATTTCCGGAAATACGGCAAAATTATTTTTTACACCATTAAACGATACTAATAGTTATTATATTAGTTTTTCTAAAAATCCTAATGCAGAAGAACATGGGGAAACAGCAACTTTACTCCGAGAAGGTGTTCAGAGTCATACAATTTTTAGTCTGGATCAAAACTCAACTTATTATTTCAAAGTTCGTGGTCAAAATGGTTGTATGCCCGGAGATTGGAGTAATATCATGAAAGTTAATACTGGTAAATCAAAGAATAGTAAAACAACTATTTTTTACAAAAAATCATCCAATAAAATTGTCAGTCTGGTGCAATCAATCAAAAGTGTAATTACCTCAAAAACACCAACTAAAACTAAAGACGATTCAAAAAATATGTCCCCAACTACAAATTTAACAGTAACCCCAGAAGTTGCTAGGACGGCTGAAATAAAAATTGATAATTCGGCTAAAAATGATGAATCAAACTCCAAACCTAAATCCCAAAAATGCTTTTTGTGGTGGTGTTGGTAAATTTAAAGTAACTCTCTTCCTGGATAATCAGGGTCTAATTCCGGCTTATTAACTTTGTCGCAACCATCAATTCTTGCCTTAATTCGGTTATTAGTAATTTCTATATGTTTTTGAATTGCAGTTTTTTTTGGATCACTAGCAATATCTTGAGCTTTTATTCCCCAACATTGATCATTAATTCTAATACAGTCAGGACATAATCTTTCTTTCATTGTCTGGAATTATATCAAACATTTACGTTATAATACGTTTATGCGATACACACAACTTTTCGGTAAAACTAGTAAAACTATTTCGGCTGATGCCGACAGTATTAATGCTAAATTATTAACCCAAGGAGGATTCATCCAGAAAGAAATTTCTGGTGTTTACAATTATCTACCTCTTGGTTTACGTGTTTTAACTAAAATTCAAAACATCGTTCGAGAGGAAATGAATAAAATTGGCGGTCAAGAAATTTTGATGCCAGCTATGACTCAAGAAGAGAGTTGGAAAACTACTAATCGAAATTCTATGGATGTTCTTTTTCACCTAAAAGGTCAGGGTGATACCGATTTAGTTCTCAACCCAACCCACGAAGAAGTTGTTACGCCATTAGCCCAAAAATACACCTTTTCTTATCGTGATTTACCTTTTGCTGTGTATCAAATTCAAAATAAATTTCGAAACGAAGCCAGAGCCAAATCTGGTTTGATGCGTGGTCGTGAATTTAACATGAAAGATCTTTATTCTTTTCATACCGATGAAGCCGATTTAAATCGTTATTATGAAATTGTCAAAAAGGCTTATTTTGAAATTTATAAAAGAATCGGTTTGGGAGACATTACAGTTTTAGCCTTTGCTTCTGGTGGTGCCTTTAGCCAATTCTCCCACGAATTTCAAACTATAAATAAAAATGGTGAAGACACTATTTATCTTTGTAAAAAGTGTAATGTCGCCATTAATAAGGAAATAATCGATACTCAAAAAACTTGCCCAGAATGTGGCAATGATAAATTAGAGACTATTAAAGCTACCGAAGTTGGCAATATATTCAAATTAAGAACCAAATTTTCTCATGCCTTTAATTTTTATTATTCCGACAAAGGCGGCCAAGATAAAATTGTGGAAATGGGGTGTTATGGTTTTGGTCCGTCACGAGTTATGGGTACTATTGCTGAAATATTTAACGATGATAAAGGTTTAATCTGGCCAGAATCAGTAGCTCCTTATCAAATTCATTTAATTGGTTTGGATCTTTTTGATGAAGATATCAAAAAACAAGCCGAAGATTTATATCAAAAACTTTTAGATAAAAATATTGAAGTCCTTTTCGATGATCGCATTGATGTCGCTGCTGGAGCCAAATTTGCTGACGCTGATTTAATCGGTATCCCAACCAGACTCGTCATCAGCAAAAGAAGTCTTCAAAACGGCGGAGTTGAAAGAAAAAAGCGTAACGAATCTCAAAGCGAAATCATCGCTTTCGATAAAATTATTTTATAAATTTTTTTAATTATTAATTATTAATTAGTAATTATTAATTAAATTCTATATACTGTATTTATGGCTAAACGTGGTCGAAAAAAGAAAACAGTCCTTCCGAGTCTTAAACTTAAGCCGGAGACTATTCAAACTATATTCTTCATCTTTTTTTTAATTCTAACTTTAATTGCTATTTTTTCCTTTTTACAAACCGGTCCAATTCCAATTATTATCAATAATATTTTGGTTCAATATTTTGGTTTTGGAGCAATACTTGTTCCATTCCTTCTATTTCTAGCCTCATTTTTATTTGCCAAGATAAAAACTCCACTCAAAGATTTAAACGTATTCTTGGGTTTCTTGATTATGTTTATTGCCATGATATCTTTGTTTCAACAAGGCGTTGCTGGTGCCTTCTTTTTTGAACAACTAATTTCTTTATTTGGCAAGATTCCTAGCACTATTATTTTTATTTTTTCCTTTATCGTTGGATTTGTTATTCTTTTTGATACTTCTGTAGCTCAAGTCGTCAAATTTTTTGTTGCCGTTTTCAATTTAATCAAAAAATATTCTATTGGTAGTGCTCAGAAAATTAAAGCTAAGGCTGACCAAAAAAATAAAAATAAAGTTTACCAATCCGAGCTTACGGCTGCCGAATCGAAAAACGACTCTAAAAAAGAAACAAAAGAAGATCTTAATGTTGCCAACACTCCGCCAGTACTCAAAACCCCGGGAAATAATTTTGCTAATCAAAATACCTCTGTTTTAAGCTCTTCCGGTAATCAAATGTGGGAATATCCCTCCATAAATATTTTTGACAATACTCCAGGAGCCAAAGCTGATAGGGGAGATGTAAGTAAAAATGCCCGAACTATTGAACAAACTCTCGATTCATTTGGTATTACTGCTCGAGTAGCCGAAATTAATGACAGTCCGTCTGTAACTCAATATGCTCTTGAAGTTGCTTTAGGTACTAAATTAGCCAAAATTATGAGTTTAAGTAATGATCTGGCTATGGCTTTGGCTGCTCCAGGCGGAATGATTCGTGTTGAAGCTCCAATTCCTGGTCGGGCTTTAGTTGGTATCGAAGTTCCTAATAAATCACTCGAAGTTGTTCCTATTCGAAAAATCTTAGAATCAGATGCTATGAAAAACGCCAAAAACAAAATTACTGTTCCATTAGGATTAGATGTTGCTGGTAATTCTAAAGTTGCTGATATCACTAAAATGCCCCACGTTCTTATTGCCGGTCAAACCGGTTCTGGAAAATCTGTTTGTGTTAATTCCTGGATTAACAGTATTCTTTTCCGAGCCTCTCCTGATGAAGTTCGTTTGATTATGGTTGATCCAAAACGAGTCGAGCTTACTCCATATAATGGTATTCCTCATCTTTTAGTTCCGGTTATCGTTGAACCGGAAAAAGTTATTTCTGCCTTAAAATGGGCCGTTGCTGAAATGGAACGACGTTACAAAACTTTTACTGAAGTTGGAGCTAAAAATATTGAAGCCTATAACAATCTATCCGGTTTCCAATCGATTCCCTATATTTTGATTTTTATCGATGAGTTAGCTGAAATTATGCTATTTTCTCCATCCGAAGTTGAAGACAATGTTTGTCGTATTGCTCAAATGGCTCGAGCTGTCGGTATTCATTTAATCCTAGCCACCCAACGTCCTTCAGTTAACGTTATTACTGGTTTAATCAAAGCCAATATTCCTACCCGTATTTCTTTTGCAGTTGCTTCAGTCACTGATTCTCGGGTTATTTTAGACACTCCTGGTGCTGAAAAACTTCTTGGTCGAGGAGACATGCTTTATATGCCACCAGATTTAGCTAAACCGGTTCGTATTCAAGGTTGTTTTGTTTCCGATAAAGAAATTAACAATCTTATTGATTTCTTAAAGACGCAAAAAATAACTGAATACGATGAACAAATTCTTAAACAGCCAGTATCTGGAGGCCATTCTACTGCTAAAAATGCCCCATCTACAGGTGAAATGTTAGAAGAAAAAGATCCCATGTTTGATGATGCCGTCAAGCTTGTTCAAGATTTAGGTAAAGCTTCTTCATCCTTAATGCAGCGCCGACTTAAACTTGGATATGCTCGTGCTGCTAGAGTTTTAGATCAATTAGAACAAGCAGGAATTGTTGGCCCAGCTAACGGAGCTAAAGCTAGAGAGATATTGGTCCCTCACAACAATCCTGATGATAATGTTGAATAAAACTAAAATATGTTTCAAGCCTCATCCCTACTTAAGAACACTCGTCTCGACAAAGAATGGGAATTGTCAGATATCTCTAAAAAATTAAAAGTTTCAGTAAAATATCTTGAAGCTTTAGAAAATGGAGAAGTTGTTTGTTATCCCCAAGAACCATATTGTTCCTTAATTATCAAGGATTACGCTGATTATTTAGGTTTGAATGGAAAAGATGTTTTATCTTTATTTCGTCGTGACTTCGAACAAAAAAATAAAGTTAAAAATTCTATTAAAAATTCTTTTTCATTTACCCCAAAGGCTACTTTTACTTTATCTATTATTCTAATAATCTTTCTTTTTATCTTTTATCTTATTTCTGAATATTACAAATTTCATTTACCCCCAAAACTTAAAGTCAATTGGCCTCTTGAAGCCACAGTTTCTGCTTCAACAGTAGAAATAAATGGTGTTACTGATCCTGAATCTACCATTAGGATTAACGATGATTTAATTATGATCAACAATGATGGAACATTCCAGAAAAAAATCCAATTATCTACCGGCGAAAATCTAGTCATCATTCAATCAACATCATCCAACGGCAAAACCACCATTGAACAAAAGACAATAAATTCTGCACTCTAATAAAAATTAGTTTATACTGATTATATGGAGATAACTCAAATAATAATCATCATTAGTCTTGTTGCTATTACTACTGTCATTGTTGTTTCTGGCATTTGGCTAGTCAAACTTTTTAAAGAACTCAACATTACTCTTAAAAAAACCAACGAAATTCTTGATGATACTCATCTTATTACTAGCTCAGTAGCTAAACCAGTCTCTTCGATTTCTGAATTTGTCATGGGTTTTAAAAACGGTTTTTCTTTCTTTAATAAATTTTTTGATAAAAAAGATAAAAAAGATGAGTAAATCTTGTAATTGTCAAAACGATAATTGTTCTTCTGAATCAAACTCAGGATTCATATTTGGCCTTATTTGTGGTGCTATTATCGGGGCAGTTATTGCTGTCATCATTTACAAAAATAACAAAACCGAAGTCTTTGAAAAATTAGAGAAAAAAATAAAATCTTTTTTTGAAAACTTAATTCCAAAATCAGAAGAATCATCAAACAAATCGAAATCTTCACCCTTAAAATCAAAACCCCCAGTTAAAAAAATAATTGCCATCGAATCAACAACTAAACCCACCGAAATCACCCCTGTTTTTGTCAAAGCCAAAAAGCCAACTCCAAAAATGTTTGTCAAACCCAAAGAAAGACACTAACACCTCTAATTTATTTACAGATAATTACATTTCCCACACCTACAAAGTCCACACATAAGGAGTATCAACCTGTCTAACCTGAATCCCTGCTTGAATTAAATCGTTTTTCATTCTCTCTACACCTGATTTTCCACCATCAGTAGAGACAATATCTATTGGTTTATCACTCTGTAGAATTCCAAATTCACCTACAAATTCAGCAATAGTTCTTCTTCTTAATTCAGAATCTGAGGAAAAATCCCCAAAAGTAAAACAACTGACCGCCATTCCACCAGCCATATATATTGCACTTATCATACCTGGAACAATTGATATACAAGGCCCAGAAAGATAACTCCTAGGAGGACAATGATTATACAGCGTAACTCCATTATTTCTCATTTTTTCCAATCCTTTTTGAACGCCACTTTCTTTATTTTCTGCCATGCGCAGATTATAACACAACTTTTGTCTGTTATAATCTAAGCTATGAAAGCTCGTGAATTAAAGGATAAATTCATCAATTTTTTTGTCTCTCAACAACACGTTGAAATTCCTTCCGCCCGTCTTATTCCCGAAAATGATCCTACCACTTTGTTCATTTCTGCTGGCATGCATCCACTTGTTCCTTTTTTACTTGGTCAACCTCATCCATTAGGTAAACGTCTGACCGATGTCCAAAAATGTGTTCGTACTGGTGATATCGATGAAGTTGGTGATAAATTTCATCACACTTTTTTTGAAATGTTGGGTAATTGGAGCCTTGGTGATTATTTTAAAAAAGAAATGATTCCTTGGAGCTTTGAGCTTCTTACTAAACATCTTAACTACAAAATCGAACAAATACATGTTACGTGTTTTGTTGGAGATCAAGATGCTCCAAAAGATACTGAATCTCATGATTTATGGATAAAACAGGGCATTCCAGAAGAAAGAATTCATTATTTACCTAAAAAAGATAATTGGTGGGGGCCTGCCAGTACTACTGGTCCTTGTGGTCCAGACACCGAAATATTCATCGATTTAGATCCTCAAGCTGGTCCAATTGATTTTGAAACTGGTTGCAAAACAGAAAGAATTGTTGAAATTGGTAATGATGTTTTTATGCAATACAACAAAACCGTTGATGGTAAATATGAGTTACTTTCACAGAAAAACGTTGATACTGGCTATGGTGTCGAGCGAAACCTTGCCATTTGGAATGGTTTTACTGACGATTATTTAACTGACATTTGGCAACCAATTATTAAAAAAATTGAACTAATTTCTGGAAAATTATATTCCGACGACAATAACAAAAAACCAATTCGTATCATTGCTGATCACATCCGTTCTGCTGTTTTTATCATTGCCGATGGAGTAGAACCAAGTAACAAAGAAGCTGGTTATGTCCTTCGTCGTTTGACCAGAAGAGCTGTCCGTCAAGGAAAGATTTTGGGTATCGAAACCAATTTTATTTCTCAAATTGCCGATGCTGTTTTAGATAATCAAGATAATTATGCTGGTATTTATCCAGAACTAAATGAAAATCGAGAAAAAATTATTTCTATTTTAGAAGCCGAAGAAAACAAATTCCGCAAAACTTTAAACAAAGGATTATTTGAAATTAATAAACTTATTGATAAAAATCATAATGTTTCTGGCAAAGAAGCCTTTACTCTTTATGAGAGTTTTGGTTTTCCCATCGAAATGGTTCAAGAAGAATTAGCTAAAAATAATTTGTCTCTAAATCTAGACGAATTTAATCAAGCCAAAGAGGAACATCAAAAACAATCTCAAACTCTCTCTGCTGGCAAATTTAAGTCCGGTCTAGCAGATAATTCCGAAATTATTACCAAATATCACACCACTACTCATTTACTTCACACTGCACTTCGAAAAGTTTTAGGTGAACATGTTCAACAATCAGGTTCCAATATTACTGCCGACCGACTTCGTTTTGATTTTTCTCATGGCGAAAAACTAACTGAAGATCAACTCAAACAAGTTTCTGATTTAGTTAACCAACAAATCAAATTAAGTTTGCCAGTTACCAAAGAAACCATGCCTTTTACTCAAGCTCAAAAAGAAGGTGCCATTGCTTTCTTTGGCAATAAATATCCCGAAATTGTCAGTGTCTACACTGTTGGTGATAAAGATAATTATTTTTCCAAAGAAGTTTGCACTGGCCCTCATGTCAACAATACCAGTGAACTGGGAATTTTTGAAATCACCAAAGAAGAATCCGCCGGCAGTGGCAAGCGCCGCATCTACGCCATACTCAAATAATCCATAAAGATACTTTTTATAGTATCCTTATACTATGGAGGGAAATAGTTTTTGGCTAATTTATATTCAAGAAGATCAAGTTTCAGTTTCTCTCGTCTCTAGTGCCGATGGTAAATTTCACGTTTCATCCGTTGGTCCATCTAAAAAATGGGGCGATGACGATAGTGAACAATTAATTGCCTCTGTCGACGAATCTCTTTCCGTCGCTTCACTTAATGCCAATATTACCGAATCCGAAGAACCATCAACAGCTGCTTTTGTGGTGCCTCCTTTTTGGGTTGGTAGCGATGGTAAAATTTTGCCTCAAAAACTTAAATACATCAAAGATATTTGTAAAAAATTATCTTTTACCCCAACTGGATTTTTAGCCGAAGATGAAGCTTTAGTTGAAGATTCAAATAAAGCAGATGATTTACCTTCAAGTTGTATTTTAGTCCATCTTAGCCAAAACGAGTTCTATCTCTCATTAGTTTATCTTGGCCACATCAAAGAAAGAATTCGTAAAGCTTTTTTGGGAGAATTTACTGGTCAATTACTAGAATCAACTTTATTAGAAATAAAAACAGAGTCCACTTTACCTCCTCAAATAATTTTTTTTGGTCAAGCTGACAGTTCGTTAATCAGTTCTATAAAAAATTATCCATGGGTTGGTAAAAGAAATGTTGAAACATTTCTTCATCTACCTGATGTTAATTTATACAACGACAACGATTTAATTACTACTTTTACTCGCGTTATTTCATCTCAAATGTCTCGCAATATTCTTAATAACCCCAAGGTTGCAGATGATCAATTAGAGGAATCAGAAACATCAGAAATTGAGGCTGAAGATGAGGTCGAAACAACTATTGTCGAGGCAAACCCAGAGATACAATCAAAATTAGAAAGTTCCGAATTTGAATTAATTGAAACTCCACCGGCAGATTTTGGTTTTAGTCCAGTCCAAGAAATTTTTACTTCACAAATTCCTGAACCAAATCTTGATCCATTTGAGCCTCCCGTAATTTTACCTCCGGTTCTACCACTAGAAACTATTCCAAAAGAAAAAAAATCATTTAATTTTTTTAAAAAAATTAAATTCCCTAAAATAAATTTTAATTTCAATTTTTTTTGGATTATTTTAATCATTCTCCCATTTTTATCAGTAATTCCTTTTTTATTTGCTTCAGCCAATATTACTTTATTCGTCAATCCTTATCGATTCGAAAAAATAGTCGAGACTACTCTAAAAACCGATGCCTCTGATTCTGATATTACTTCATTAATTATTCCAGTTAAAAAAGAAATCTTTAACATTGATGTCAAAGCAACAGTAGCAACAACCGGAGAAAAAACTATTGGTGAAAAAGCCAAAGGAGAAATTACTGTTTATAATAAACTTGATAAAACTCAAAATATTCCAAAGGGTTCAATTTTAACCGATTCTTCAGGTAAAAAATTTGAGTTAACCACCGCAGTATCTATTGCTTCTAGTAGCTCAGATTTAAGTAAAGGGATTATCACTTTAGGTCAAACCAAAACCGTTGTTGTTGCCACCGACATTGGTCCAGAATTTAATGTCTCTTCTGGCTCACAACTAAGTTTTAAAGATTATCCTAACACGTCTTTGATTGCTAAAGTTGAAAATAATTTTAGTGGCGGTACCAAACAACAAATTAAGGCAGTTGGTCAATCTGACAAAACTGCCATTCAATCAAAAATAGACGAAGAAATTACCAAAGCCATAGAAAACAAAGTTAATCAAACAGTAGGTAATGTCTCGGGTGTTATAAAAGAAACCATTCAAAGTGATAAAGGGAACCTTGATCTTAGCCGCGAAATAGGAGAAGCCGCTGAAGAGTTATCAGGCACAGTTACCGCTTCAGTTTCAGTATTTACTATTTCTCCATCTATCAAAGAAGCTATTATTAAACAAGTTCTTTCTAGCGAAACTGATTTTAATAAAATTAATTTTGATTCAAATAATTTTTCTTTAGTGTTTAAGGTCAAAAAAATTACCTCAAATCAAGCGACGGCTACGTTAACTGTATCTGGCCAGTCATTACCAAAAATCGACATCTTTGCTTTACAAAAAACACTTTCAGTTAAAACTATCAAACAAAGTGGAGAAACTATCAAAAAAATAATTCCACGAGCGTATAATTTCCATATCGAGAGCAAACTTCCTTTATTGCCTTTCAATTCAAAAAATATCAATATTGAAATTAAAACAGAAAGCCTGTGAGTTATATTTACCTTAAAAAAGATCCCCCGAAAAAATCTCAACGGGCCAAACGTAAAAAAATTATAGCTTCAATTTTATTTTTAGTTGGGATTTCTTTTTTTAGTTTCGCCGCTGTCCCTATTCTCAAATTTCAACTTACTTATTCTTCAAGGCTCAAACAAATTATTGATCCAACATCTGCCAATCATTCCAGAACTCAACCGTCAGTTTTAAGTGACACCACAGTTGATTACACCCAATTATCAAGTTGGTTTGTCAATTCTACCGATAATCCCAATTTAATTAGTCAAACTATCGATTCAAAAAATGCCACTTACTATCTTTCTATTCCAAAATTAAAAATTACCGATGCTGCCGTCACTCTTGGCAGTATGGATTTAACTAAAAGTTTAATTCAATATCCTCAAACTGCTCTCCCGGGGCAGTTGGGGAACACCGTCATCTTTGGACATTCGGTTTTACCTCAATTTTTCAGTCCCAAAAATTATCTAACTATTTTTTCCACTCTTTACAAACTAAAACAAGGGGACGAAATAATTTTAAGATACGACAAATCCACCTATAAATATGTGGTTGAAGAAATGTACGAAGTCCAACCAACTGACCTTTCCGTTTTAGAACAACGTTATGACAGCAAAAATCTCACTGTCATCACTTGCAGCCCCCCCGGTACCTATCTCCGCCGCCTCATCATCAAAGCCACTCTCGCCATAAAATAACTTTAGCTTTGATATAATTACTCATGAATTGTTTATCCATTGATTATGGTTCCAAAAGAATTGGTATTGCCATCTCTACTGAGGGATTAATTGAGCCGCTTACTGTGGTCAAAAATGATTCTCAATTTTTAAAATATCTTAACCAAGTTATCACTGAATACAAAATTGAAAAAGTTTTTATTGGTGTTTCCGAAGGCTTATTTGCTCAAAAAACCTTAGAATTTGTCGAATTTATCAAAAAAAATATTTCATTACCTGTGGAAACCGTAGAAGAATCAGTTAGTACTATCGAAGCTCAGGCCATTTTTAAAGCCAACAAAAAACATCAAAAAGATTACAACAACAAAATTGATGCTATTGCTGCAGCAGTTATCTTGCAGCGGGTTATAGGGTAAAATATAACTATGATAAAAAAAATAGTCGCTCCAGTTCAAGCTTGGTTACTCTCTCAGAAACGTTGTGTCGGTTGTGGTACTCCATTGTCTCAAGGCAAACGTTTGTCGGTTCGTGGCCAAATGACAGTTACTTGCAAATGTGGTCGTATCTTTATCCATGATGAGAAAAAAGATACTTACCGCCGAGCTTTGTTTGATGAAATCTAAATGATCAAAAAATTTTTTATCTTTCTATTTTTATTTTTGGTTTTAGTGGTTGGTGGGGGATTTATTGGTCTTTCAGTTTATAATCAACCAGTTTCTACCGATAATTCAAGTAAAATATTTACCATCAAATCAGGTCAGGGAATAAAATCGATTGCTCAAACTTTAAAAGATTCTAAATTAATCAAAAATAAATATGTTTTTCTTTATTACACTTACAGTCTTTCTTTAAACAAAAAAATTCAGGCCGGAAATTTTAAACTTTCCTCTAATTTAACCACCAAAGAAATTGCCGTCAAATTAACTCAAGCCGGGGTGACTGATTATTGGGTAAAAATTCTTGAGGGTTTACGAGTCGAAGAATTAACTGACATTTTTCCGGATGATTCTCCTATAAAATCGGCTGATTTTATTAAAGCTGCCAAAGCCAAAGAGGGCTATATTTTCCCTGATAGCTATTTAATTCCTCAATATTTCACCCTTGATCAAGTCGTTTCTACTATCCAAACCAATTTCGATAAAAAATTCGCCCAAGCCAAAGATAAAGCGACTGTCGGGTTAACAGACAAAGAAGCAGTAATTTTAGCCTCATTATTGGAAAGAGAAGGTCGGTCTTTAACTTCAAAACAAATGATTGCCGGTATCCTTTTAAATCGTCTAAGCATTAATATGCCACTTCAAATTGACGCTACAGTTCAATACGCTAGAGATAGTCAAGACAAAAACATTAGTAAATATTGGAATCCAGTTACCAGTTCTCAAATAAAAACAATTGAATCAAGTTATAATACTTACAAAAATCCCGGACTTCCTCCACGCCCAATTTGTAATCCCGGCTACAATTCGCTTTTTGCCGCTTTTCATCCCACCGAATCAGACTATCTTTACTACATCACCGGCGACGATGGTGTCATGTATTACGCCACCACTCTCGACCAACACAATTCCAACATCGCCAATCACTTAAAATAATTTTTTTAGACATTAGAAATTAGAACTTAGAAATTAAGTTTTATTAATTAGTTCGTTGAGTTTTACCCACCTTTCCTTCTTCACTTTCATTGGCACATCGTCTTTGTATAACTTTGCACTGACAGTTCCTGGGCGAGGCGAGTACTTATTAAGGTAAGCAATTTCAAATCCAACTTCTTTACAAATATCTACCGTCTCTTCAAATTTTTCATCAGTCTCACCAGGAAATCCAATAATAATGTCAGTACTAAATCGAACATTGCTAATTTTATCTTTAATTTTTTTAACCAAATCCAAATATTCTTTTTTGGTGTAATTTCGATTCATTTTTTGAAGAATTTCATTATCACCGGCCTGAAATGGTAAATGAATTAATCGATCAATATTTTTATATTTAGCCATCACTTCAATTAAATCATCCGAAAAATCCCATGGATTATTACTCACAAACGACACTTTTTCTAACTCTTTTTCGGCTACTTTTTCTAACAATTCCGGGAATAAACTTTTAAATCTTTTTTTACCCATCGACACAAAACCACAATCACTTAATTCGGCTCCATAAGAATTTACATTTTGCCCAATCAGCAAAATATTTTTATTACCTTCTTTAATCGCTCTATCTACATCGACTAATATATCTTCCATTTTTCGTGAAACTTCTCGTCCCTTAGCTTGAGGCACAATACAATAAGAACACATATTATTACAGCCGTAACTAATTGGAATCAAAACCACGTTATTAAATTTTTTCACTGGTTCCCAATCAGTTTGAAATTCATCCAAAGCTTTAAATTCAATTCCTGGAAAATTTTTTCTCACTTCCATATTTTTTTGGACATTCTTTTTCATCACCCCCACCAAACATCCGGTAACTATTATTTTTTTACCTAATTTTTGGGCATTTCTCAACAAACCATAAGCTCTATTTTCCGCCGATTGTCGAATCATGCAGGTATTAATTACCACTACATCAGCCTCTTTCCAATTTTTAGACTCCTCATCACCCTTGACCAAAAAATAATTCTTAATTCTTTCTGAATCAGAAGTATTTTGAATACAGCCAAAAGTTTGGACAAAAAATTTCATTCCCAATTTTATCAAATTATTTTTTCTTAGCTAGTTTTTTCGCTCCGAACATCAAACCAACTCCAGTAGATGACAAAAGTATTGTCGGTATTATTATCCCTACTGTTGGTAAAGTTTCACTCGACCCTGAATTCACTGCATCCCAATTCACATTAGCTGATCCAATCGTCAAAGTAAAATTAACCTCTGAACCATTATTACTAACAATAATCGTATGATCCCCATCACTTAAACTTCCCGAAGTGTAATTCCAACTATTACTGCCATCCGCTGTCACCGAAGTTTCCGTGCCATCAATCGAAATTGATACACTGCTTCCAGCCGGTGCTTCTCCTACAAAGGTCGGGCTTGAATTGGTGTACCACCAATGAGAAAGTTGTTGCCCACTTGTGTTTACTGATCCAATTGATTTTATATTAAATCCACTCGCCTGAACATCAGCTTTAACAAAATTAAACAACAAAGCAAACAAAACAAAAACTACAAGCAGGTTTTTCTTCATACAATAATAATAAAGATTATTTCCCAATTTGCAATATTTTTTTTAAAATGAGAATATTATTTATGGACGATAATAAAAAACTAAATCAACCCAATACCGCTACTCCTAATAATGATGATTATCAAAAGATTCTTGATGAATATGCTGCTTCAATTAAACCAGAAGAAGATGTCAACGATGTTGCTTCACCAGCAGAAGATACTGTCAAATTGGAAACTGTCAAAGAAGACAACCTTTCTTTAAAAGATATTAATTCTCTTCAACTAGAAGCACCTGATAATAAATCAATTTCTGCCAACACTCTAAAAACAGAACCTTCTCTAAACACTCAGCCATTAAACATTGAACCGCCAATTCTCGACCAATCGCCAAAAAATACCGAGACAAAATTAAATATTGAACCACCAATCGTAACTCAACCAACAGAAACTCTCCCTCCAGAGTCACAAACTACCGAAACTAAAACACCCGAAGAAATTAAAGCTCAAATAGACAAAATATTTGCCGATGATTCATCTTCCTCAAATGATTTCTCTTCTACCTCTTTTTCACCTTCAAAAACAAAATCTTTTGCTAAAAATTTTTTCTTTTTATCCATCGCTATTTTTTTCTTAGTTGCTGCTGGTTGGATTTATTTTCTTTACTTCTACCAACAACCCACCACCAAAACTGTGGTTAATACTGTTTCCCCAACTCCAACAAAAGTAGTTTCCCAAGAAACCTGCGAACTAAACGGAACCACCTACAAAGTAGGGGAATCATTTAAATCCGCCGATGGTTGCAACACTTGTAGCTGCCAAACCGCCAACACTATTGCCTGCACCGAAATGGCCTGCAATATTTCACCAGTTGTTACCCCTGTCGCTACCAAATCTGCTAGCACCAAAGTTACCATCACCCCCACCAAATCCGCCACCACTTCTAGTATTCCAAAAGATTGGAAAACCTATACTAATTCAACATACAAATTTTCTATAAATTACCCGTCAGATTGGATAGTTAAAGTTTCAGAATCTGGCGTTATAATTTCAAATCTTGAATATACCAAAGGCTATTCTGATCCTACTAATAATAATATTGATCTTGGTGAAAATGTTTCAATTAGTTTTTACAAAAACTATAAAACTAGTTTAACTAATGGTGAAACACTAGAAACTTATATATCTAAAAAAATTAATTTTCCTAGTGCTAATAAAACAACAATAAATAAACTTAGTGGTTATAAAGTCACTGAAAATGGTATGGCTGGTATATATCCAGGATATTATCTTATTTCTGGTAATGATTTATATGTAATTAGTTCAAATATTGGAGATTTTTCTGAAACTGAAAAACAAATAATTAATACTATAAAATTTAATTAATTTTCCTAACCTAAAATCTACCCATTAAAAATAAAAACAAAACAATGGAACCACAACCTAACCTTGAAAATCAAAATTTAAATGAAAGTACCTCCTCTAATTTACCTTCAAAAAATATTTACAAAATTTTATTTTTCCTATCTTTGGGATTATTTTTAATTACAGCCAGTGTTTTAGTGACTCTTCTTATCACTCAAAAATCTTCAAAACCAATCCAAACAACCGATATTCAAAAAACAGAACTAACTCCAACCGAAACAACCAAAACAGAAACTGAATCAATTACACCTATTCTTACCGAACTCACTATCACTCCCATTAAACCAGCCACTAGTTCTACAAAAACATCATTTCAAAAATTAATTATCAATTTTTCTTCATATAAAGAAATAACTACTACTGAAAAGAAACAATTTACAGATCCCGCTTATTTCTGGACTGGTTTTATTAAGTCAGAGGATACTCTATATGCCTTTGCTCAAGAATTAATTAAAGGTTCTATCAAAAAACTGACGATATCTAAAACGAATCTATCCACAATTTTAGGAAATTATGAATATATTTTTTATTTAACTCCAAATTATCAAAAGTGGACAACTGATCAATTTGTTAAAAATACAGAATCAAAAGTGGCAGGACCGGGTGATATATCTCCATTATATGCGTCTACGGATAAACTAGTTTGGACAACATCACTTGTTTGGGGTTGTGGTGATTCTCGTCCTAATGATATTAACGAACAGAAAGCCCAGGATCAATGTTTATCTTTAATCAAAGAAATTAAGACTGCATTTTAATAATATTTCCCAACCCAAATTCTACCTATTGCTATCACTTGACTGTGGTAGTAAAATACCTACATTCTGGCGAGCGGTTGGTACATAACTCGTCTTTTAATTTAGTAATTAAAAAACATTTTGATGCCTTCCGTAAAACGAACTTCATGGGGTAAAAAATACCCAAACCTTCCTAAATTAGACTTAATTCAAATCCAAAAAGAATCCTGGAAAGAGTTTCTTGAATCCGAACTCAAACAAACTATTCAAGCTATCTCTCCTATCTCCGATTATACCGGAAACAACTGGCAACTTGAGCTTGGTGAAATCACTTACGATCCAATTTCTATTGACCCTCAAACAGCAAAAAAGAAAGAACTAAATTACACCCTCCCAATTCGTATTAAAGCTACTCTTACCAACAAAAGAACTGGTAATGTCAGACAAGAAGATGTCTTTTTCCTCAATTTACCTACCATGACTGATGAAGGGACCTTCATTATTAATGGTATTGAAAGAGGTGTCATCAATCAATTAGTCCGATCTCCTGGTGTTTATTTTACTGGCGAACAAGATCCTGCTACCGGCAAAACTCTTTATAATGCTGAACTTCGTCCTAATAAAGGTTCTTGGTTAGAATTTTTCGTTGGTAAAAAAGATGTTATTTTTGCTCGTATTGATCGCAAAAAGAAATTTCCAGCTACGATTCTTTTAAGAGCCGCTTGCCAACTTGGAGACAAACAATTAACTGCCGAATTTGGTGATTTTATCTCTTCCACTATCCAAGCTGATATTTCCAAAACTCCCGAAGAGGCTATTTTGGAATTTTATCGAAAGCTTCGACCAGGCGAACCAGTTGTTTTAGAAAATGCTCAAAAGTTTTTTGAGGAAAGATTTTTTGATATTAGAACTTACGAATTAGGCAATGTTGGCCGTTATAAAGTCAACAAAAAATTCGGTTTTAACTTTGATGATTCCAACAAAGAAAACTGGGTCTTAAGAAAAGAAGATCTCATCGCTACCATTAAATATCTTATTCAACTTCAAAAAGGTGAAGTTACTCGTCTTGATGATATTGATTCTTTGGCCAATCGTCGATTACGTCGCTGTGGTGAAATCGTTTCTCAAATTGCTCTTCGACCAGCTATGGCTCGATTTGAAAGAATGGTCAAAGAAAGAATGTCACTAATTTCTACCAAAGAAAAACCAACTCCTAGCCAAATGATCAATCCTCAACCATTGATTTCAGCTCTTAACACTTTTTTCAGATCCAATCAATTATCCGCTATCTTAGACCAAACCAATCCATTAGCCGAACTTGATTTATTACGTCGTGTTACCGTTGTTGGTATTGGTGGTTTAACTCGTGATCGTGCTGCTTTCTCTATTCGTGACGTTCACACTTCTCAATATGGTCGTATTTGTACCGTCCGTTCTCCAGAAGGTCCAAACATCGGGTTAGTCACTTATTTAGCTCTTTACGCCAAAATAGACAAATATGGTTTTATCCAGGCGCCTTTTAGAAAATTAATTAAAACTAAAGGTGGTTACACTATTTCTGATGATTATTTTTATCTTGATGCTGACGATGAATATGATAAAAAAATTACTCATTTAGGTATTGAATTTGACGAAAATGAAGTCACTAAACAAGAATGGGTACCTATCCGTTTTGAAGGTGAATTCATTGAAGGACCAATTGAACAAGTTGAATATATCGATTTAGTTCCAAATCAAATCGTTGGTGCCTCTGCTTCATTAATTCCATTTGTTGACCATGATGATGCTACTCGTGCCCTTATGGGATCACACATGCAAACTCAAGCAGTTCCATTAATTTCTCCAGAAGCTCCAATCGTGGGGACTGGTATGGAAGGTTCTGTGGCTACTTCTATGAACCGATCTGTTTTAGCCAATCATTCGGGAAAAGTTATATCTATTGATGGTGACAAAATAGTTGTTGCTTTAGATAAGAAAGCTGAAATCCAACATCACGACCAAAGTGAAATCAGCCAAGATGGCAAACTCGAAACTTATCGTTTATACAAATTTGAAAGAACTTCTCCATATGGAACTTGTTACAACCAAAAAGTTGTTGTCAATGTTGACGATTCCATAAAAACTGGTGATTTATTGATTGACGGTCCATCTACTGATGGTGGCGAATTATCTATCGGTCAAAATTTATTGGTAGCTTACACGGAATTAGATGGTCTAAATTACGAAGATTCATTTTTAATTTCTGATAGATTAGTTAAAGAAGATGTTTTAACCAATATCCAAATTTACGAATATCAAGCTCAAGTAGTCGAAACTAAATTAGGCTCCGAAGAATTAACCAAAGATATTCCTAATGTTTCTGAAAATGAATTAGCTAAACTTACCGAAGACGGTATCGTTATGATTGGTGCCATTGTTGGTCCAAATGATATCTTGGTTGGTAAAGTTGAGCCTCGTGGCGAAAAAGAACTTTCATCTGAAGAAAGATTGTTACGCGCAATTTTTGGTGAAAAAGCTCGTGAAGTTAAAGATACTTCTCTTCGTGTACCAAATGGTGAAGGTGGTGTTGTTATTAAAGTCGATATCTTATCAAAAGATAGCGGTGATGAACTTGATCCAGGTGTTAATAGGATAGTTAAAGTTTATGTGGCTCAAATCCGTCGTATTCAAGAAGGGGATAAAATTGCCGGACGACATGGAAACAAAGGTGTTATCGGTCGTGTTTGGCCAGCTTACGACATGCCTCGTACTGCCGATGGTACTCCAGTTGATTTAGTTATGTCTCCAATTTCCGTTATTTCTCGTATGAATTTGGGACAAATTTTAGAAACCACTCTAGCTTATGCTGGATTCTATCTCAATAAACGTTATGCCGTTCCTGTTTTTGAAAGATATCCAGAAAAAAGAATTTCTAATGAATTAGAATCAGCTGGTTTACCTAGCAACTGTAAAATTCAACTTTATGACGGTCGTACCGGAGAACCATTTGATCAAAAAACTGTTGTTGGTATTGGTTATATTCTTAAACTTGTTCACATGGTCGACGACAAAGTTCATTCTCGTTCTACTGGTCCATATTCACTTGTTACTCAACAACCACTCGGCGGTAAAGCTCGTATGGGAGGACAGCGACTTGGAGAAATGGAAGTTTGGGCCCTTGAAGCACATCGTGCTGCCCACACTCTTCAGGAAATGTTGACTCTTAAATCTGATGATATCGAAGGTCGTACTCATGCCTTCCAAGCTATTATCAAAGGAGAAGTTATTCCAGAACCAGCTATTCCAGAATCTTTCAAAGTTCTTACCAAAGAACTTGCAGGTCTTTGTCTTGATATCTCTCCTGTTGGTCTTAAAGAAACTACTGAAGAAGTTTCAGAAGAAACTTTGCCAGTTGAAATTACTCCAGAAGATATTGGACCACAGGTTCCAGTGGAAGAGGATCTTATCTCAGAAGCTGATGGTTTAACTATAGCCGATGGTTCGGCTCAATTAGAAAATGAATTATTAAAGGAGGAACAATAATGTTTAAATTTAAAAGCATGATCGATTTTACCGGTCTTCAAATCAAACTAGCTTCTCCAGAAGATATTTTGAGCTGGTCTCATGGTGAAGTTACCAAACCAGAAACTATTAATTATCGTAGTTGGCGTCCAGAAAAAGATGGTCTCTTTTGTGAGAAAATCTTTGGACCATCACGTGATTATGAATGTTACTGTGGAAAATACAAAAAAATCCGATTCAAGGGTGTAATTTGTGATCGTTGTGGTGTTGAAGTAACTACTTCTAAAGTTCGACGTGAACGTATGGGTCATATCACTTTAGCTGCTCCTGTTACCCATCTTTGGTATCTTCGCAACACTCCATCTCCAATCGGTGTCATTCTTGACGTTCCTCAAAAAGATCTTGAAGCTGTAGTTTATTTTACTAAATACTTAATTACTTCAATTGATGATTCTAAACGAAAAGAAGCTTTAGATAATCTTCATCAACATTCTCAAAAAAGAATCGAACAAATTGATATTGAAACTAAGAAAAACACTGAAATCAAAACTGTAGAAACCGAAAAAGAGAAAAAAGATCTTAAATCTAAAATCAAAAATAAAGATCAACTTTTCATTGCCCAAGAAGAACGTGATGTTCGTTTAAAGCAAGATATTCAAAAGATTGAAAACAAAGGTTTAACCGAAAAAAATCGGATTGAAAGTTTAATTAAATATCTTGAAGATAAAATCCAATCTTTAGAGGTTTTAAATACTCTTTCTGATGAAGAAAGTTTTTATCTTTCTCAATTTAAAGCTGATATTTTCTTCACTGCCAAAATAGGTGCAGAAAGTTTGGTCGAAGTTTTAGGCCAAATTGATATTCCTGAAACTCTTAAAAATCTTAAGAAAGAATTAAATAAAACTAGTTCTAAACTCAAGAAAAAGAAAATCATGTATAAAATCCGCATCCTTACTGGTATGTTGGATAACAATATCAATCCTAAATCAATGGTTTTGACTCACATCCCCATTGTTCCACCAGATTTACGTCCTATGGTTCAATTAACTGGTGGTCGTTTTGCTACCTCTGATTTAAATGATCTATATCGTCGTTTAATCAATCGTAATAATCGTCTTAAAAAATTACTCAAACTTGGTGCTCCAGAAATCATTTTGCGTAACGAAAAACGTATGTTACAAGAATCTGTTGACATCCTTATCGATGCTCAAAAGAGTTCAAAAAACAAACGTAAAAGTCTTAAACGAGTTCCTCGTTCACTTTCTGATCTCTTGAGAGGTAAAAAAGGTCGTTTCCGCCGCAACTTACTTGGTAAACGTGTCGATTATTCGGGACGTTCCGTTATCGTTGTTGGTCCAGAACTTAAGTTAAACCAAGTTGGTTTACCAAAAGAAATCGCTCTCGAAATGTTTAGACCATTTGTTCTTCGTGAACTTATGGCAGTTGGTATTGCTCCAAACATTAAAAGTGCCAAAAATTTAATTGATCATCGAGTCACCGAGGTTTATGATGTTTTGGAAAAAATCACTCAAGACAAATATGTCTTACTTAACCGAGCTCCAACACTCCACAAACTCTCAATTCAGGCCTTCAAACCAGTTTTAGTTGATGGTTTAGCTATTCGTCTTCATCCATGTGTCTGTAAAGGTTTTAATGCTGATTTCGATGGAGATCAAATGGGTGTTCATTTACCATTATCCGATGCAGCTCAAAGAGAGGCAAAAAGGTTAATGCTACCATCCCACAATTTACTTAAACCGGCCGATAGCAGTCCAGTATCTATTCCTTCACAAGGTATGGCTGTAGGTTGTTACTATATTACTTCTATCAGATCTCAAGATCTTGGAAAAGAAAAAATCGAAGGTTTTGAAGGATTGACTATTTTTTCTGATGAAAATGAAGCTGAATTAGCTTATCAAACTAAAAAAATTGAACTTCGAGAACTCATTGCTGTTCGTATTAATGGTGAAATTATTAAAACCACCTTTGGTCGTATTTGGTTCAACCAAGTCCTTCCAAAAGAATTTGGTTTCATCAATGATCCTATGGCTGGTTCCAAAGCTCTCAACGATTTAGTTGTAAAATCTCTTGATATTGCTGGCCGTCTTAAAACAGTCAAATTAATTGACTCTCTTAAAGATATTGGTTTCAAAGGATTCACTCTTTCTGGAATTTCTTTATCTATGGAAGACTGTGGTTACTTACCTGAAAAAGAAGAAATTATCCACGGTGCTAATAAACAAGTTTCTGATATCGAAGATAATTATAAAATAGGCCTTATCAGTAATGACGAGAAAAAACGTCTTAGTCAAAAAGTTTGGCTAGATAAAACCGAAGAAATTGCTGAAAAAACTTGGGCTACTCTTGATGTTGATTCTCCAATCCGCATCGTTTCTAATGCTGGTATCAAACGTGCTTCTAAAGATCAAATTAAACAGCTATCTGGTATGCGAGGACTTATGGTCGATCCTACGGGTAAAATCGTTCAACTTCCTACCAAATCTAACTTCCGTGAAGGTTTATCAGTTTTTGAATACGTTACCGGTGCTCGCGGAACTCGTAAAGGGTTAGCTGATACCGCTTTAAAAACTGCCGACGCTGGTTATTTAACTCGTCGTTTGGTTGATGCGGCTCATACTTCAATTATCCGTATGGATGATTGTGGTACTGATAAATTCATTACTATCGAAGCTAATGATAAAGGTCGTGAAAGATATTTCACTCGTCGTATTTTAGGCCGAATTTTAGCCAATGATGTTATTGATGCCAAATCTAAAAAATCTATTCTCAGTAAGGGAAGTATCATTGATGATGAAGCAGTAAAATTAATTGAATCACATAAAGTTGAATCAGTTGATGTTCGTTCACCATTAACTTGTGCTGCTGAAACTGGTCTTTGCCGTCACTGTTACGGTTGGGATCTTTCTACTAGAAAACCAGTTGATATTGGTGTCCCAGTTGGTGTTATCGGTGCTCAATCAGTTGGAGAACCAGGCACTCAACTTACTCTTCGTACCAAACACACCGGAGGTGTCGTTGGTATCGACGTTACCCAAGGTTTGCCTCGGGTTCAGGAACTTTTTGAAATTCGTATGCCCAAACTTCCTTCACCTTTAGCCGAAATTTCGGGAAAAATTAAAGTTAAGGAAAATATTGATGGCTATGAAATTAAGCTTACTGGTAAAGATGATGATAAAGTTACCAAAACTATCACCTACATCTTACCTTTAAATGTTAATTTATTAGTTTCTGATGGTGATTTAGTTGCCAAAGGTACCCAACTTTCTTCAGGATCTCTCGATGTTCGTGAAATCATGGAAATCAAAGGTATTGAAGCGGCTCAAAAATATCTTATTAGCAGTATTCAAGGTGTGTATGAATCACAGGGTATTACTATCCATGATAAACATCTTGAAGTTATCGTCAAAGAAATGAGCGGCAAAATTAAGATTGAAGATCCAGGTGATACTATTTTCCTTTATGGTCAAATTGTTTCTTTAGCTGCTTTCAATGCTGCTAACGACAAAGCCAAAGAGAAGAATCCAGACGCTAAACCAGCTAAAGGAAAAAGAATTCTTTTGGGTCTTATCCAGTCGGCTCTAACAACTGGATCATGGCTTTCTGCTGCTTCGTTCCAACAGACAACTAGTATTTTGACAGAAGCTTCTTTATTAGCTGAAGTCGACGACTTGATTGGTCTTAAGGAAAATGTTATTATCGGACGTCTCATTCCGGTGAGTAAAAATCAATCTGCTGAATAAAAATTAATAAAATAATCAATGCCAACATTTAATCAACTAATCAAGAAAGGACGTAAAGTTAGAGTTAAAAAACTCAAAACTGGGGCTCTTCGAGATAATTTCAATACGATTAGTAATCGTTTTGCTAAAACTATTAATCCTTTTAAAAAAGGAGTTGTTACTGTAGTCAAAACTATGACTCCAAAAAAACCTCATTCGGCTTTACGTAAAATCTGTAAAGTCAAATTGAGTAACCGTAATTTAGTTACTGCCTACATCCCGGGAATTGGTCATAATTTAGCTGAACACAGTATTATTTCTATTCGTGGAGGCCGTGTCCGAGATTTACCTGGTGTCCGTTATCACGTTATCCGTGGTAAATTTGATGCTGGTGCTGTTACTGGCCGTTTACAATCACGCAGTAAATATGGTGCTAAAAAACCTAGCGCCAAAACTGCTTAATTATTAATTTAGATATTAGAAATTAGATATTAGAAATTTTTTTAAATTATGTCCAGAAAAGGAACCAGTAAAATCAGAAAAGTTGAACCTGACACTATCTACAACAGTGTTTTAGTCAGCAAGATTATTAACTCAACCATGAAAGACGGTAAACGATCTGCTGCTGAAAAACAGATTTATCAAGCTCTTGAGCTTCTTAAAAAAGATTTTCCAAAAGAATCAGAACTTGAAGTATTAGAAAGAGCCATGGAAAACATTAAACCAAAGGTTGAAGTCAGACCTCGTCGTATTGGTGGAGCTGTCTATCAAATTCCTACTCCTGTTCGTGGTAATCGACAAAATGCTTTAGCCATTCGTTGGCTAATTACTGCTTGCCGTGCCCGTAGCAACAAACAATATCACTCATTTGCTCAAAAAGTTGTTGCTGAATTAAGCGACGCTCTCAGTAACAGTGGTTCTGCCGTTTCTAAACGAATGGAAGTCGAACGTATGGCCGACGCCAACAAAGCCTTCGCCCATTTACGTTGGTAAATTAAATAACATCATTGCGAGCGTTAGCGAAGCAATCTCACTTGTAAATTTAAAAATCCCCCGAAAACCGGGGGATTTTTTTTATCATTAAAAAAAATTCTAAAGATGTTATTCTTTTGCTATGGAAAATATAAATAACTCCGACCAAATTATAGATAATAATATTCAATCAATATCTAATAAGCCCAATAAAAATATTTTTAAAATTTTATTTTTTATTACTCTTATTATTCTTATTGGTGTTGTAATTACTAGCTTTTTATTAATTAACCAATTAAAACAAGCAGTAAATAAACCAATTGATGTTGCTTCTAATAATGAAACTGTTGAAACAGAAATTACTTCAAATATTACTTCAACTCCAACCGAACCCCAAGAAACAGATGAAACCAGCAATTGGAAAACTTATAATAATACTGAATATAGATTTAAAATTAAATATCCTCAGAATTTTGAAACAGGGATTCCTGGAGGTACTGGTCCTGAAAAATGCTCAGTTGATTTTCCGTTTTATCCTTCTAATAATTTAACTGGTTATGCACAATCTCCAATATCAATTGCAGTTTATGATATTTCTATTTGTGATCAATCTTATGAAAAAATTCTTTCATGGTATGGAATAAATTATTCAAATGGTCAATATAGTGGTACCACAATCGAAAAAAATACAATTTCTGGGTTAGAAGCAATAACCATTAAAGGAGAAATTGGTTGGATGGTAGAAGACTTTAAAGGTAGAACCTCTGCTATATATAATCGTACATTTATTAAAAATGGAAAATATGTTTTTCTTATTCTTGGAATAGAAGATTATGAGTCGATATATAAAACCATGCTTATGTCATTGGAATTTAATAAAAATTAATTGAACTAAATTCTACAATCTAAATTCTAATTTGTTACACTTATTTAATGTCTTTATTCTCAAAACCTAAAGTTGTTATCTGGCCTAAAAACAAATCAGTCGAAATCTATCTAAATAAAAAAGAAAATAACTTTTTTAGTCTAGATATTGATCTTTGGGTTAAGCAGACAGAAAAAGATTTAGAAGGTCTTTATTTATTTTTACAACAAAATAAAGTAACTTCATTTTCTGTTTTAATCCCTGACAATATTGTTGTCACCAAATCTTTTGTTTACGATACTAAAATTGATTCTATTGATGTCAAAGAAGTTATTGGCCTAGCTTCAAATGCAGTCGATTTTGATATTAGCCCAGAATATCTTAATTATTCTCTAATTCAAGGTGAAGATAAAACGATTATTAACGCTTTGATTTTTAACAAATCTAAATTCGAGGTTCTTAAAGAAAATCTTTTACTTTTAAAATCTCAAATTGATAATTACACCCCAGTATCTACTGCTATTTCTAATGTAGTTTCAAAGGTATTTTTAGGCGAATTTTTCCTAGTTTATCCACTTAATAACAATGAGTGCACTTTATTACTATCGAAAAACAATCAAATTTATCTAACTGCTAACTTTAAAAAAGTTAACCTAGATATCCAAAAAACCATTAACTACGCTCAACTTTATTTTAGTAATCCAGTTAAAAAAATTTATTATCCTGAAAGCTTAGATGATGAAATAATAACTTCTACACAAGTCGAAAAAACTTCCTATAATGAGAATCAAATTGTCCAAAATTTTGGTTTTCCATCAAATCTTCCTCTCCCAGTCGTCGGCCTTATTCGTGATATAATTAAAGCACCAAAAGATAATAATTTAACTCAAGTCCCAAAGATGAATAATAAAAAGAATCTATTACCTATAATAGCTGTAGCAATCTTTTCCTTTGCTGTAGTTTCGTTTTTAGTTTATTTCTTTTTTAATAAAAGTAAACAAGATCAACTTATCGACAATACTTCATTAAACCAAAATATCACTCCAACTATCAGTCAAGAAGTTCCTACCAGTGCTCCAACCCCAACCGTAGCTGAAATTGAAAAAGATATCAAAATCCAAGTTCTCAACGCTACCGACATCAATGGTCAAGCTGCTACCCTAAAAGCTAAATTAGTTGCTTTAGGTTTTGAAAATGTTTCTACTGGCAATGCTTCTACCAATGCTACCGAAAATTCCGTTCAAGCTAAAAAAGCCACAGTTTCTTCGTATTTTGAATCTTCACTCAGCGATTTCTTCCCAGGGGAATACACCAGTGATTTAAAAACTACCTCAAATTATGACATAATTTTCACTATCGGTACCAATCTTAGTTCAACTACTAAAACTGCCACTGCTTCTCCTACCAAAGCAACCACTCTTACTCCAAGTAAAACTGCCACTGCGTCTCCTACCAAAGCCAGCACTACAGTTACTCCAACCAAAAAAGTCACCGCCACTCCAACTATCGAAGAATAATTGCTAATTTATTTAAACTTTAATCCCTCACTTCGGTGGGGGATTTTTGGTTAAAACTTGCATTAGTCACCCCATTTAGCTTACAATCAGCTATATGAAACTTTTAGTTACCGGAGGCTCAGGCTTTATTGGTTCTAACTTTATCAAGCTTTGGTTCGCTAACCACCCCGACGATTCCATTATCAATCTCGACAAGATGACTTATGCTGCCAACCCTCGTAATTTAACCGAATTTGAAGGTAAATCAAACTATCAATTTGTCAAAGGCGATATCTTAGACGAAAAAATAGTTGACCAATTAGTTTCTCAAGTTGATGCTCTTGTTCACTTTGCTGCCGAATCTCATGTTGATCGATCTATTGACGATCCTTCTCTTTTCGTTAAAACTAATGTTCTTGGTACCTACAATCTTCTCATGGCTTCCAAAAAATATAACACTCGTTTTCATCATATTTCTACCGATGAAGTTTTTGGTTCTATTGAAATGGGTTCTGATAAACAATTTAGCGAAACTACTCCTTACGATCCTTCCAGTCCATATTCTGCTTCCAAGGCCTCTTCCGATCACTTAGTCCGCTCTTTTTATAAAACCTTTGGGGTGTCAGTAACCATCAGTAATTGTTCCAACAATTATGGCCCTTATCAACATCCCGAAAAAATGATTCCTCGATCCATCACCAACCTCTTAAATGGTGAAAAAATTAAAGTTTACGGTCAGGGTTTAAATTTTCGAGATTGGTTGCACGTCGAAGATCATTGTCGAGCTATCGAACTTATTTTATTAAACGGAAAAATCGGTGAAACTTATTGTATCGGTGGCCTTAAAAAAGGCACTTCCAATATGGAATTAGTTAAACTCATGCTCAAACTTATGGACAAAGATGAATCTTCACTTGAATATGTTGCCGATCGTCCCGCCCACGACAATTATGCCGTTAATTGGGATAAAATTAATAAAGAACTTGGTTGGGAACCAAAATATGATTTAGAATCTGGTCTTACTCAAACTATTGATTGGTACACTGCCAACACTTCTTGGTGGCAAGAAACCAAAGCCGAAGCCGAAGAATTTTATAAAAAATTAAATAGTTTAAAAAAATAAATTACAAATTAAAATCTCTTGCATTGCCCGTCCGAAGCTTTAGCGAAGGAGGGTCAAAGAAGGGGATAAAAAGGGAAGATTTAAAATGAACTTTATCAAAAGCAAAATTAATGGCATCGTTACTATTGAACCTCAAGTGTTTCAAGATGACCGAGGTTTTTTCATGGAAACTTATTCTAAAAAAGTTTTTGCCGAGAATGGCATTGATGTTGATTTTGTTCAAGATAATCATTCTCATTCTTCTCAAGGTGTTCTTCGTGGTCTTCACTTTCAAAAACCTCCATTCTCTCAGGCCAAATTAATTCGAGTTACTCAAGGTGAAGTAGTTGATGTCGCCGTTGACATTCGACCCAATTCTCCAACTTTCGGCCAATGGGAAAGTGCCCATCTTTCTGCCGCCAACAAGAAAATGTTTTTTATTCCAGCTGGTTTTGCTCATGGATTTTATGTCATCAGTGAAACTGTTGATTTTCAATATAAGTGCAGTAATTACTACAATAAAGAATCTGAAGGTGGTCTTTTGTGGAATGATCCAGATTTAAATATTACTTGGTTTACTAACGGTAACCCAATTTTGTCGGAAAAAGACAAACTTTGGCCCACCCTCTCCCAAGCCAAGCAAGATTTAATGAAAATTAGTTGGTAAAAAAAAAGATTTAATTTTCAAAATCCAATTTTCAATAAATTTTCAATTTATTAATTTAAAAATTTTAAAATTCATTGGTATTTGAAAATTGTAAATTAAATTATGTCAAATAAACAAAAAGTAATAGGTACAGGTTTATCCGGTTTAGTCGGTTCTCGCATTGTCGAGTTGCTTAAAGATAAATATGAATTTGTCGATTTTTCTCTTGATACTGGTGTCAACGTTTTAGATAAAGAAAGTCTGGCTACTGCTTTTGCCAAAAATTCCGATGCTGTAGCTGTTCTTCATATGGCTGCTTTTACTGATACCAACGTTGCTTGGTCACAAAATGGCGACAAAACCGGAATTTGCTATCAACTTAACGTGGAAGGCACTCGTAATATTTTGGAATTAGCTAAACAATATAATCAATATTTAGTTTATATCTCTACTGATTTTGTTTTTGATGGTAACAAAACCACTCCATATACCGAAGATGATCAACCAAATCCTATCGAATGGTATGGTGAAACTAAATTTTTGGGTGAAAAAGTTATTACTGATTCTGGCTATAATTCAGCCATTGTTCGTATCACGTATCCGTATCGAGCTAATTTTGAAATCAAACCCGACATCGTTCATAAAGTTTTGGCCAAATTACAAAACGGAGAAGTTGTCAAAATGTTTTCTGATCAAATTTGTACTTATACTTTTATTGATGATATTGCCTATGGATTGGATAAAATATTTGAACAAAAACCAAATGGAATTTATCACTTAGTTGGTTCTTCATCTCATTCTCCTTATGAAATGTCCCAACTAGTCGCCAAAACTTTTGGTTACGACCAAAATTTAGTCCAACCATCAAGTCTACAAGAGTTTGTTAAGTCCCAGCCCGAAGGCAGTCGCCCTTGGCAAAAAACCCTTATTACCTCTAATCAAAAAGCCAAAAGCTTAGGAATCGAAATGAAAACTTTAGAAGAAGGGTTGATTGAAATCAAAAACCAGTCAGAACAGTAATCATTGAAATTTTGTGAGGAAAGGTTACTATAATTATATATGGAAAACTTTAACACAAATGAAATTTCAAACAATAAAAATATATCTAAATTTATTACTTTAGGGTGTTTACTTATTATTTCTGTTTTTAGTGTTTTAACTTTTTTAAAATCCAGTAAAACAATTTCCACAATATCAGTTACTGGTCAAGCTGAGATTTCTGCTAAACCTGATTTTGTAAAGTTTGTCGTTACCCGGGTTAATGATGGGAATGATATCTCTCAAGTAATTGACGATGGTACTAATGGTATCAATAGATTAATTAATCTTGTCAAAGGGATAGATGATGAAAACATTGAAATCAAAAAAACTTTTTACCAAATAACTTTACAGACTACTGGTTATTCAGTTGCTAATGCCTTTAGTGTTAAAACATCAAATATTGATGCAGTTGATTCTCTCATCAAAAAACTTTATACCAATGGAGCCGCTACTATTTCTAATGTTACTTTTGAATCAAATGATATTAAAAATGTCGAAGAGAATCTTCGCAACGACGTTTATACTGATGCCAAAGAGAAAGCTACTCGTATTGCTAAATCAGCCGGTAAACATTTAGGTAAAGTTGTCTCTATAACCGACGATGACACTTCAATCACTTCAACTATTGAAGATGTAAACAATCCTGATAAAACTATCAACATTTCTAAGAGTGCTTCAGTAATTTATAAAATTTGGTAATTTAACTTAAAGTGAAACGTGATTGCAATTCCAATAAAAATGGTTTTGCTCAAATCTTTGTTTTAGCCGGGATGTTATTGGTCTCTGCCGCTTTACCGGTAGCGACTAAACTAGTACAACAGAATAAAGAGAATAGGAGTAATGCAGCTGCTGCTTGTTCTTCTTACAATAATAAACCCTCTGCTTGTAGTTCGGCTGGCTGTTCTTATGAAACTTTAACAAAATCTTGTAGTCCAAAAATTACTAAAAAAACTACAACTAAAACATGTACCTATAATTGCACTGCTTGGACAACATGTAATTCTTCTGGAAAACAAACTTGCAAAGCTCAGACTAAACCACAAGCTGGTTGCACTGGAGGGACTACTAAAATTGGAACAACTCAAAATTGTACTCCTGCTAAGACAACTACAACTAAAACAACTCCTAAAACCTGCACCTCTTTTACTTATACTGATTGGACTCCAGCCAGTTGTCCATCAAGTGGTAGACAAACTAGAGACGTAAAAACTTCATCTCCATCTGGTTGTACTGGTGGAACTAGAGTAACTAGTCGTAATTGTTCTCCTCCTACTCCAACAAGAAGTGCTACTAAAACCACTTGTAGTTATATCTGTACTAAATGGGATACCTGTTCTTCAGGATGGCAAACTTGTACTACTGATAGTAAATTATCTACTTCTCAACCTAATTGTACTGGAGGTAGAAAAATTGGAACTCGACAAAAATGTACTCCAGCAACTTCA
>Ga0209373_10000891_pt1 | contig 40397 bp, 31 predicted proteins | sample Higcelweek5metaG_FD_187173 | JGI IMG/M metagenome (GOLD analysis project Ga0209373, IMG submission 187173) | Freshwater pond sediment microbial communities from the University of Edinburgh, under environmental carbon perturbations - High... | ecosystem: Environmental > Aquatic > Freshwater >... | reverse complement strand
CCAACTGGATGACCGATCAGGATGATACCCATGATTATGTGAACACCTTTTTCGGTTATGGCAAAAGCAAGCTGATCACCACCTCGGTCTATTTCCCGGTCGATCTGACTGTCAGCATCGGAAAAAACCTGATGGTATCGGCAGGAGGGTATATCGACCTGAATATCAGTGCCCGGTATAAGATGAAATATCTGGTTGGAGAAGATAAGGTTAAGGAGATCATCAAATCCAAAGAATTCCGGAATTTCAATCCCAGCACCACCAAATACGGCATCAACGCCGGCATCTATCACAAAAAATGGAAAGTCGGACTTTCGGGCGCTTACTGTTTCACTCCTTTCTTTGAATCCGGTATGGGCCCGGATATCCATGAGGCCCGGGTGGCGATCTCCTATTCGATCAAGCCTACCAAACAACTGTTGAAAGACAAAGAAGACTAATTCGGAATTGCCACCAGGAAATATGCAGGAGGGCTTTGAAGTCCTCCTTTTTTTGTGACTTTTTTCCTTTTCAGGGAACTATCTCTCAGTAACCCATAGCCGCAATTGAGCCCAACAAAACAAGAAGTGTTCACGGAGATGTACACTCCGCTGCACACGGGGTTCCTGAGGTATTGCCGCAGTCTCACCGGTAACCGCGAAGATGCCCTGGACCTGGCAGGCGAAACCGTACTGATTGTCTTTGAGAATCTGGACAAACTCCGTAAGCAAGATTCCTTCAAGGCCTATCTTTTCGGCATCGCCCGGCGATTGCAGCTGCATCATTACCGGAGGATCAGGTTCCGGGGCTTGTACGACGAAAAGGCGGCTGAACTGCTGCCCGATCCACATGCAGAGCCGGATACCAATCATGATGTGGCGCTCTTATTTGAACTTCTTGGGAAACTGCCGGCCAAACAGCGTGAAGCCATCGTTTTGTTTGAACTTTCGGGTTTCTCACTCGACGAGATCAGGCAACTACAGGGCGGAACACTATCGGCAGTAAAAATGAGGCTCAGCAGAGGACGGGAACAACTGCGGCAATGGTTATCAGATCCGTCGGACAACCTCGTGGAAACGCATCATGCGTCAAAACAGAAAAGCCCGGAAAAGGAGGAAGGAAAATGAAAAACAATAAAGACTTATCTGAATTGTTTGATCAGGCCAGAAACGAAGCCACGGATGCTCCGGTCAGCAAGATCACCTCGCTGACGGAACATGCAAAACCTCTGTCTCTGGCCAGCAAGCCCTCTTTCCAGCCCCGACGGATCAGACTAAAGTTTAATCCGTTAAAAATTTTAATCATGATCACAACAATTGTCATTATAACAGCAGCGCTTTTCAATATTCATTCAGGAAACAAGGCTCAGGAAATAGAAAACAAGAGAATCAAGGTTGAGCAGATAAGCCAACTGGCAGTTACAAAAAAGAATGAGGTTTTAATTAAGACAGATCAACCCGCAGGCAAGAAAGCAGATCAGGCACCGGAGAATAATCCGGATTTCAACTCAGGGCTGGCGGTTATAGCAGCAAAAACTTTTCGAAAAGATGCAGTTCAGGCTGATGCCGGTCTGGGTTTATCAAAAGAGCAAATAATTCAATTTGAGGCTAATCAGGTTCTGTTTGAAAACGACTCATTACCGGTACAAAAATCGATTAAACTCAAACGCGATGTATTGGGATGTTTGGGGATTGAAATTACTACCAATCGGATCGATGCCAGTTACAGATCGGAGTCGTATTTATTGCACTGGATATTTGATGATACCGGAACCCGAGTGGAGATATCCCTTATTTCTTTTTCGGATAGTTCAGAAACGATCATATCCAGCGATCAAAACAGATTTATTCCCATCTCGATGTCAAGTCAATTTGATCAGCATAAATTCAATAGCCAATGTGGGCTGAACATGGATTTAATCATCCCTGTCCAACTCGACGATCCCACAGCGTCACCCGATCTGCAAAACTGGGTCATGTGGGTTTACCCGAATGATCTGTTCTTTGAATGTCTGCCACCGGAAATAGGAACACCTTTGAGGAAAGAGTTCAACTACCAATTGAAAAAATTGAATCCGGATTCCAAATCCAAGATGGGGAATATCATAGAAATTGTTGAAAATACCCCCCCAATTGACAATCCAGTTGAAAATAGTGAGCCCGTCCCCTGCGTTTATTTCACCAATTTGTGTGAAACCCTGGCAGGCCTGGATTATGTAAATCTCTATCCGAATCCGGCCACTGATAAAATCAATATAGATCTGGTGCTGCAGAGCCCGAAAAAGATCCGTTATCGGGTGATGGATATGGGAGGACGGGTGATTTCAGATGACGGTGCACCGGAAAACTATCCGAATGGCGGTAAGGTTACTCACCAGATAGATATTTCAAAGCTACAACAGGGAATTTATCTGATGGTGATGACCGATGAACAGGGAGCCCGGGTAACCAGAAGATTTGTAAAACAATGAGTTGGAAAAATATCCTGAATGGATGGACGTTGAAGCTTCGGTAATGGAAAAAGTTCGGGGATGCGGGGCACTGCTTTTTTCGGGCTCAGAGTAGGGCGACGGGGTCCCGACTTTCGTCGGGATGACAACGCTCTGAGGGAGGCTCAGTGAACGCTCTCCTCTCCCGCGACCACAGGGAGCGCGGGAGAGGGGCCGGGGGTGAGGCACATAGGGAGCACTGGTGAGGTGAGGTAGAGTGAGGTGGATCAGCAGGAAGTAACCCCAGCTTTACCAATACGCAAATCATTTCCGGCACCTGTCCGGTCTTATCGGAAAACCACTTACCCGATTAACACAAAATTGAGAATTCCTTGCCAACTGTCGGGGAAAAGATACTTGAATCAAGGTGTGGTATCCAAAACATATTTCGGGTAATCTGTCCCATTTTTTTGGACACGAATCGGGGGCAAGGTTAATTGGCTATAATTTCCCGTCTTACATCCTTGTTTATTCTACTTCAATGATATATTTTCGATTACTTGATCCCCGAATCCACTAATTAACATTAAAATGCAGAAAATCAGATTACTACTCGCACTTGGGCTATTGTTAGCTTTTGCTACCATTGAAACAACCGCCAATAATTCCGAGATTAAGCCTGGCCCGGTTCTCATCACAGGAAAAATTGAACAGTATAAAGGCATCTATAAAACCGGAAAACTTACCTGGTTCGATGCCGTTACCAGGACAGTTAATGATGAAATCTTTGAAATCGATGATTCGGGTGCCTTTTCAGTAAAGTTTGAGCTGGTTCATCCAATTATCGGAAGTTTCAAACTAGACCTGGAAAACAACTTCTATTCCAATTTTTTGATCGAACCCGGAAATTCTTACTCAATCACAATCCAAGATCAAAAAATAGTATTTAACGGAGAGAGCGGCATCATCAATCAGCAATTGGCGAAATTTAATGACTCAATAAATTTAGCATTAGGGAGTAAGATTAAAGAAAGCGATATACTTCATAATAATGGACTTGCCATTGAAGAATACCTGACAAAAATGAAGCAACTGGAAATCGAAAGACTCGCATTTCTAACAGCCTACAAAAAACACGTGCCAATGTCTGACCAAGCCATTAAGGCATTGGAAAGTGAAATCCGATACAAAACCGCACATGCCTGGATTAATTACAGATTTAATTATTCAACAACGGGCAGGCGTGTTCTGAGGGACTCTTTGCCAGTGTCTTTTTACGAAAATCTCCTTAATGATTATCCAATTAATTCTTATGAAGCAATCCAAACTCGAAATTGTATCGACTATATCTCAAATTTGGCGAAAGTTTTTGAGGAAAAAGGGGTCAGTCTGGACAGGCGGATTGCTTTCTACAAATCATCAGGATTTTTCTCAGATAAAGAGATTGAAATGATCCAACAATTGTATAATGGTAACACAGAGGTGGCAAAATCGGAAGAGTTTAAGCGGTTCAAAACACCTGAAAATATGGATCGGCTTAACGCTTTGTCATTCCGATATCAGGTCAACAATCTTCTCGACAATGTGACAACTCTCATTCCTAATCTTGGAAGAGACCTAATCATATCACAATCTATTGCAAAAAATTACTTTGAGAACAACCTTTCACCTTCCTCTATTGAATGGGAAAAAATAAATCGTTTGATTTCGGATAAATCCATTTATAATTATCTCAGAACATGTGCACTAAACCAAACATCTGGGGAAGTTGATGAAAAGCCAGAAATGACGATTAGCAATACAAACATTGAGCAAACGAAGAAAAAATACATTGATAAATACATCGGGAAAGTGATCTATATCGACTTTTATGCCACCTGGTGCGGGCCTTGCAGAGAAGAAATTCCGTATGCACAATCTTTGTCTAATGAATTTAAAGACAAAGAAGTAGTCTTCTTAAACTTATGCTGCCAGTCGAAGAAGGAAGATTGGGAAAACATGATAAAACAGAAAGGTATTGAAGGAGAGAATTATTTCCTTGATAACAAAGAATACAACTTCCTTTCCAAATTGTACAAAGTCAACGGTTTTCCAACCTACATCCTGATTGATAAGAAGGGTAATGTCAATAGCTACTCCGCCCCAAGACCCAGTTCAAAAATGGAGATTATCAAAAAAATTAAAGAATTGCTGAAATAGGCTGTCTAAAGCAGGTGTCCCGGCTATAACCGCCAATTCCCGGGCCGAACTCTCCGGTACCAATTGTGCCAGACCAAAAACAGGTACCCCCCTAAAACACGTAGAGCCAGATATTGATCTGGCTCTACTGTTTTTGCGCTCCATCTAGGACTTGAACCTAGGACCCCCTGATTAACAGTCAGGTGCTCTAACCAACTGAGCTAATGAAGCGTTTTCGAGGTTGCAAATGTAATGCCTTTTTTCAAAAAAACAAATCCAACCGATTCTTTAACTTGGTACCCTAAATATCAATTTCAATGGAGAGCCGAAAACCGGGTATGATTGCGTTTTTATATGTTTCGGTAGCAGCGCTTTTCATGCTGATAACCGGTTACCGGCTGTTTGCCGGCGGGATGTTCGTCGATGGCGTTACCTATTCAGCCATCGCCCATAACCTCGCCCATGGCATCGGCTCTTTCTGGGAACCCTACCTGTCGGCCACCCTCTACCCGCAGTTCCATGAACACCCGCCACTGGCTTTCGCCCTGCAGGCGCTCTGCTTCAAAATTTTCGGCGACAGCTTCCTGATCGAACGGTTCTATTCCCTGGCAATCATCACCGTCACAGGTTATCTCATCGTTCTGATCTGGAAAGAACTGTCCGGAGAAAAGAAATCAGGGTGGATCCCGCTCCTTTTCTGGATTCTCTTTCCACTGGTCTCCTGGGCCGCCGCTGCCAATCTGCTGGATAATACCCTGACCGTTTTTACCACACTGGCCATCTTGCAGATCCCGAAAAATTCCTCCCTGAACAAACCTGTTTACCTGATACTCGGCGGCTTTGCGATCTTTGCCGGATTGCTGACCAAAGGCCCGTTTGCACTTTTCCCATGGGTTCTTCCCTTTCTGTGGGAATTCACCAAACCCGCATTCCGGTTGAAAAAAGTCCTGATAAACACCTTAATTCTCGTGGCTTCAACCCTGATCCCGTTGGTTCTTTTGATGACCTTTTCAGCCCAGGCACACAACAGCCTCCAGACTTACTGGATGAAGCAGGTGGCCGGCAGTCTCGGTGGAGTAGAAACCGTATCGGGTCGACAGTATATCCTGGGAGTGCTGGCCAGTCAGCTGATTGTTCCGCTTCTGGTGGCAGCATTCACCCTCCTGATTTTCAGAAACCGTGGCGATAAAAGCTCATTCCATAACTACCGAAAAATCTCTGTTATCCTGATGATAACAGGATTGTGCGCCGTTGTACCGGTGATGATCAGCATGAAGCAAAGAAGCTTTTACATATTGGATTCAATGCCTGTTTTTGCCCTGATGATCGCAATACCGGTTTGGGCATTTTTACGGGAGCCAATCACCCGGCTGCATAATTATTCACCGGCCTCCAAACCCCTCAAATACACGGCCCTGTTGGTGTTGGTTCTTTCACTCACCGCCCCGGTCTATTTTGCCCGGTTCAACAAGCGGGATCAGAAAACCTTGTCGATGATCCATGAAATCAGCACGGTGGTTCCGGCGGGCAGCACGATCAGAATCAAACCCTCGCTTTATACCGGGTGGAGCCTCCACAGCTACTTCGCCAGGTACTCCGGAATCAGTCTCGACCCATCGGATAATCCGGCTGTCCTATACTATCTGGCCCCTGATAGCAGTTTACAGGGCGATAACATCGCAACGCAATGGAATCCAGTTCGTCAGTCAAATGGTTTTACACTATTCAAGAAGTAAGCGCTATATTTGAAGCGATGATCAGACGGTTGATATTATTGATTCTTTGGTTAATCCCAATAGTTGCTGGTGCTCAAACGGATCCGGCGGCCAAAGCGGCAAAGATTGCATGGGGTGTAATGGGCGGGACGGTATCGCCCCTGAAAGCCCTGCTCCTGCAGGACACCATTATTCCCGTTGGTGATCCGGCCTCACCGGCTGCCTATGTAGTCACGTACAAACCTGCCGGATTTGTGATCATTTCGGCTCAGGAAACCGGTTCTCCGGTGCTGGGCTACTCACTCACCTCCGCCTTCCCAACCCATCCCGACCATCCTTTACGGAGCTGGCTTTTGCCTGCTTATGCAAGCCGGCAGTCAGAATCAGTTATCCTGAAAGGCTGTCAGGATTCGCACTACTCGGTTGACCACATGGTTCTTCCGCTGGTCTCCGCCCAATGGGGGCAGGGATATCCGTGGAACCGTTACTGCCCGGCCGATGAAAACGGCAAACATGCCCTTGTGGGATGTGTCGCCGTTGCCATGTCGCAGATCATGGAAAAATGGCAGTGGCCACTGAAAGGTTCGGGACAGGTTAGTTATACTCCTTTACAACATCCTGAATATGGTGAACTTAGGGCTATTTTCGACACCACGCACTATCGCTGGGATCTCTCTCGGGATGTTGATGCCACCGAAGCTTCGGCTCTGATTCTTTACCATACCGGTGTAGCCTCTCTGATGAATTATGGTCCCGATGTTTCCGGTACGAGCGTCGACCGCATGGCCGTTCCGGCGCTAATCAACTATTTCTCCTACCACCCGGCGATGGTTTTTCGAAGTATGAACGGCAACAGCACTTCCGAATGGATCCGTTTGCTCCATCAGGAGTTAGATAATTCGAGGCCCGTCTTGTACTCCGGCACCACACCGGATGGCCGCTCCAGCCATGCATTCAACATCGATGGCTATCGCGATGAAACCTATTTCCATTTCAACTGGGGCTGGAACGGTGCCGGCGACGGTTGGTACACGCTCGATGGCATGGCCGGCGGAGGATCAGATTTCTCCTCACGGCAGGGTGCCCTATTCGGGATGCAGCCCGCCAGCATACCCCTGCACGATAGGCCTTCAGCGCCCGATGTGCTCCCCGGTGATGGCTATGCACAGCTTTTCTGGGAACAGCCCGTCATTACAGATTTCTCCCATTTTAACATATACCGCGATGGCAACCTGGTCGGGCAAACCGCCGATACCAAGTTCACCGACGAAGGTCTTGAAAACGGCCAGAGCTACTCTTATGAGATTACCGCCGTTTACCAGGGACAAACAACGGGGGAGTCGGTGGCAACCCCGGCCCTCACGGCAACTCCCTGGCCCCGGCTGCAACCTGAAACCGCCCAGACCTTCGAACTTGACAAGGCAGGCTGGCAACTTCAGGGTTCAGAATCCGGATTTCAGATCATCCGGGCATCCGAAATTCAGATTGGAGGAAATCCCGGATATGTCGCCGCAATATGCTCCGAAGGACATCCGGCAGGCGAACAGGTTGCCGATTATCTCATCAGCCCGGTGATCTATCCGGAGGAATTCTCTCATCCGGCAATATCCTTCGATTATCTTTTCCACCAAAATCCGGGCATTGATAAGCTCACCCTGATGTGGCGCGATTTTGAAACCGGTATATGGCAGACTCTGGCCAATCTGGATTCAACCGGGGGAAATTCAGCCTGGAAAAACAGGCACATTTATCTGCCTCAGTCGGCTGGCAAAATCCCGATTCAATTTGCATTCTGTTATAATGACTTTTTCGGACAGGGTTACCTGGCTGCCATCGACAACATCGTGATCTATCAGGTTGCAGAACCCGCCCTCCCGGATTTTTCTGCCGACTTCAGCGATCTCTGTCTGAACCAGCCCGTTACCATCACAGATCTTTCAACAGGCACCATCACTACCCGCGAATGGGATTTCGGCGAATATGCCGAGCCCCGTTATGCCAGCACTCCCGGTCCCCATGTGATTCGCTACACAAAAGCCGGGGCAAAAACCATCAAACTCTCCCTCAATCACCTCGACCATCTGACCAAACCCGATATCATTACCATCCGCGAAAAGCCTCTGGCCGGATTCCTGCACACCCGAAAGTCGATGGATATCACTTTCATCAATCAGTCAACAAATGCCGAAAGCCTGCTCTGGCTGTTTGGCGACGGAAAAACTTCAACCCTGTCAAACCCGGTCCATACCTATTACACCAAGGAAATTTTCAAAGTACAGCAGATTGCTTATAACGGAACCTGTGACGCGGATACACTTACGGTGTATATCGATATGCGCAGTGGCACCGGGATCGATGACCATGAATTTTCAAACGACCTTAAAGTTTATCCGAATCCGACCAACGGCCGGATAACCTTGCAATGGAGCAGTATCTTGCAGTATCCGGTAACGATCAGGGTTCTGTCGGCTACCGGGCAGGTTCTCCTTCAAAAAGAGTATCCGCCCCAAAAGCAGTTGGAACTAGATCTGAGCCATTTTTCAGATGGTTTTTATATATTGCAACTCTCATCAGGGCATTTAATCAATAATCAACATATCATTAAAAACACGTCTAACCATTAACCTTCAAATGAAAAGACTTACTCTTCTGGCCTTCGGGCTACTGCTCAGCCGGTTGATTTTTGCAGCATACGTGGAAAACGTTCCGCAAACAATCACTCAGCCTAACGGCAAGATAATCAACTGTTTGGGATCAGGTGACGAATATTATCACTGGCTCCATGATGCCAACGGTTTTACAATTGTCATGAATCCTCAGGACGGGTTTTTTTACTATGGCATTCGCTCCGGTGAAGCCGTTATTCCCTCAAAATTCGTTGCCGGGGCTGTTGATCCGGCCAGTGTAGGGTTACAGCCCTATGCCAAAATCGGCGAGCAACTTTACGCCGAAAAACGGGCGCAACGTGACATGGAGACCAAAGGGTTCCAGGGAACTCCGACCAAAGGCATCGTCAATAGTTTCTGCATCTATATCTCTTTTGCCGATGACAGTCTGTTTGTACGTAAACGCAGCTATTTTAAAACCATGTGGGAATCCAGGACCCAGTCATCGGTGCGTGATTTTTTTGTAGAATCCTCGTATGGCACGCTCGACCTTCGGATCAATCACTTTCCCACCAGTCCTGACACCATAAATCTTTCATACAAAGACACTTTCCCACGGCACTATTATCTGCCGAAGTCCGCTTCCAATCCTGAAGGATATGAGGACTCTCAGGTTGCCTCGCGTGAACATAATATGCTTAAAAGAGCGATCGAATATGTTCAGAACCAGATCCCTGACAGTGTTGTTGTGGATATGAACGGTGATAATATCGTGGATAACATCTGCTTTGTCATTCAGGGAAGTTCCTCAGCCTGGGCCGACCTGCTCTGGCCACACGCCTGGAGCATGTATGCTGCATCGGCTACGCTGAAAGGGGCCAACGTAAAAGGCTATTTTCTGACCATGGAAAACGGTTTCGGTGCCGGTACCATGTGCCACGAACTGAGCCATGTTTTTGGAGCTCCTGACCTTTATCATTATTCAAGCAGCGGAAAAACCGGCCCGAATGCCGTCGGTGGCTGGTGCCTGATGTGCGGATCTGCCGATCCCCCTCAATATGAGTGCGGTTTCATCAAACTGAAGTACACAAAATGGATTTCTGATTTCAATGAAATCTCTGAGTCTGGCAAATACTCAATTAAACCCCTTTCTTCGTCTACCAATAATTTATATAAGATTGCTTCCCCCTATAGTAAAACAGAGTATTTTGTGATAGAATACCGCCGGAAAGAGGGCCGGTATGAAGGCTCTTTGCCCGGAACAGGGCTCCTGGTTTACCGCATCAATCAGGGGGCCGGAAACGGCAATGCCAGCGGACCTCCTGATGAAGTTTACGTTTACAGACCCGGCGGAACCATTACCGTTGAAGGATCTCTCAGCACTGCTGCCATGGGCGGAATAGGCCAGACCTCCATTAACGACAAAACCGATCCCAATTGCTTCTTGTGGAACAGCGGCCAATCCGGCCCTGGTGGATTGGACCTGTTTAATGTAGCTTTAACAGAGGATTCTGCAACCTTTGAAGTTCGGATCAATCACCTGTTCCCGGCTACAAATCTTAAGTACACCACCGGAGTAGGCATCATTGATCTTTCGTGGAAGCCCAGCATGGTCGACGGACTTCAAACCTATATCATTTACCGGAACGGCGAACGCTATGGAACGACCAAAGAATCGACTTTCCATGATGCAGATATCGTTGACGGCACCTCCTACACCTATTGGGTTACAGCTTACTACGAAGGCGACTATACCGGCGAATCAGAAAAAAGCAACATCATTACCTTCACCCCCAAAGGGATCATGACGCTACCCTATTCAGAGAATTTTGAAGCTGCCGATCATGGTTGGAAAATCAAAGGTAGTGTTGAGGGATTCCGCTGGGGCGATGCCACCGAACTGAGTATGGAAACCCTCAATACCACGAAATTTCTGGGCGCCAACTCAATTGCCGCAGGCGAGGGAACTCTTTGTTCAGATTATGCCGTTACTCCGCGTTTGAACCTGGCAAATAAAACCCAGGTATTTGCTCATTTCGATTACTCATTAAAGAGATGGCAACAGCTGGATCATCTGAAAATCTTCTGGCGCCGTTCGGCCAGTGAAAGCTGGATTCAGATTATCGATATGCCTACCAGCGGTGTTGGTGTTGGGTTCAGATGGAGAAAATACAACCTCGAACTCCCGACGGATTGCTATACCGAACAGATGCAGCTCGGATTCCAGTATGATGACGGCAATGACCTCGGTTACGGAGCTGCCATCGACAATGTGGTGATCGATGAGAATGCAACATCCGGAATCATTGATGAAAACAAAGCATCTTTTGCTGTCAACCTCTTTCCGAATCCGGCCGGGGATCAGACTACCCTTCAGATTAAAGGGGCTGCGGGCGGACAGATCACTCTGAAACTCATCAGTATCGACGGTAAAACTATCTGGTCAGAAATCCGTAAAAACCAAACCGACGGGCAGGCGACGATTAACCTGAAAGGCGTTACGAACGGGATTTACTATCTCGTCGTCGAAACAGCTGACGAGGTAGTCGTCAAATCCCTGGTCAAACAAAACTGATAACCCATAAACAAACAGCTGATGAACAAACGATTTCTTTTATCTGTATTAGCTGGTTTGATTACCGGAGTTGCGTTCGGGCAGCCATGGATTCAGAACCGAAAAGGTTCAGAACAGCCTGAATCCCAGACCAACTTTTACCAGCTACGGGATGACTTCAACTCCTATTTTGCCACGCACAACCGCGGCAAAGGGACCGGATACAAGCAGTATCAGCGGTTTCTGTCATTCATGGAACCCCGGGTATTCCCTTCAGGCGTGCTCCGGGAAAATGCACTTTGGGAAGCCAATATGCAATTGGAAAACAACAGGTTAAAGTCGGTATCTGCGGTTGCCGACTGGAAGCTGCTGGGCCCGGTTGCCGTTCCCACCAATTTTGGCGGAACCGGTCCGGCCGGATCGGGAAGGATCAATTGTATTACATTCCATCCGACGGATCCGAATATCATCTATGTTGGAGCCCCTTCGGGTGGTGTATGGAAAACAACTGACGGCGGCGCTACCTGGTCGACCACCACGGATCAGCTGCCGGCACTGGGCATCTCCGATATCGCCATTAATGCAAAAAACCCATCGGTAATTTATGCGGTTACCGGCGATAAAGACGGAGGAAATACCTGCCCTACCTATAGTTACGGCATTCTCAAATCGATCGATGCCGGTGCAACCTGGCAGGCTACCGGATTGGCACATGAAACGGCTTCAGAAATCAGGATGAGAAGGATTCTGGTCAATCCGAACAATCCGGATATCGTGATCACGGCAGGTGCTCCGGGAATTTACCGTTCAACGGATGCCGGCCTGAACTGGACACTCATCCAGAGTGGAAATTTCTACGACTTGGAGTTCAAACCCGATAGCCCATCGGTGGTTTATGCCTGTACCGGATCCATTATTTATAAATCAACCGATGCCGGAATTACCTTTACGGCACTGAGTCAGGGACTTCCCACCTCGGGTACCGGAAGAATCGAAATGGCTGTTACCAAAGCCAACCCCAACGTGATCTATGCCGTCATGTCAAATTCAGGAAACGGTTGCAAGGGAACTTATAAATCATCTGATTCCGGCGCCACCTGGACTGCCCGGTCAACCGAAGAGACCATCAACATTTTCAGCTATGAAATGGACGGCTCAGGAGATACCGGTATTGCCTGGTATGCCATTTGCCTTGCCGTAGACCAGCAAAATGAAAACATTGTTTATTCGGGCAGTGTCAACCACTGGGTTTCGGTTGACGGAGGCGTAAACTGGGCCATCAAGGCACACTGGTACGGAGGAGGAGGAAAACCTTATGTACATGCAGATATTCACACCATATCCGTCAACCCGCTTAACAACATCGCCTATACCGGAAATGACGGGGGCATTTATAAAACGACCGATAAAGGGACTACCTGGAACGATATCAGCGCCGGATTATCGATTTTACAGATTTACCGCATGGGAGCCTCCTATTCAGATCCCAATGTGATCCTCGAAGGATCGCAGGATAACGGGACTTACGTTTATAATGCGGGTGAATGGAACAGCGTTTATGGCGGTGATGGTATGGAATGCGCCATTGACCCGGTTCTTCCACAGATTTTCTATGCTACCACTCAGGGAGGAAACCTCCTGAAATCGACCAACAGCGGTCACAACTGGACCAGCATCAAACCTGAAGAAGACGGATCCTGGATTACACCATACAGTATCCATCCGGTAAACCATAACATGCTGGTTGCCGGATATACCTACGTTTACCTGTCATCGAACTATGGAACCTCCTGGAAAAAGATCTCCGGCGATCTGACAGGTGGGAACAATCTTAACGAGATCACTTTTGCGCCATCCGACGATAATTATATCTATACCTCCTACAGCTCTTCCATCTGGGGAACCAAAAACCGGGGAACCACCTGGAACAGCTTGAACAACGGGCTTCCTAACCTGTATATCGAAGGCTTGCTGGTTGCACCCAGTGAACCTGAAAAAATCTGGATCGGCCTGTCAGGCTACTCTGCAGGCGAAAAAGTCTATTATTCTGAAGATGGAGGATCAAGCTGGACAAATTATTCTGACGGATTACCCAATGTTCCGGTTAACTGTTTGACCATCAATAATATGTCAAACTACTCATTGTTTGCCGGCACCGATCTCGGAGTTTTCTACCGCACGCCTTCGATGGAAACCTGGGAACCTTTTAATGGCGGACTACCGAATGTGATCGTGAATGAGCTGGATATCAATTACAAAAACAACAAGATCAGAGCGGCCACATTTGGCCGGGGAATCTGGGAATCGCCCATTCCTGACGACGGGAACTGGCCACCGGCTTTACAACTGACAGCTTATGAACAGTCCACCAAAATCGACCTGTCGTGGATGGCTCCTACAGAGCGCCAGCCCGTCCGTTACGCCATTTATCGGGATAACATCCTGCATGCCAACTCGGTAGCCAACACCTATTCCGACGAGGTGACCAAAGGAATGTGTTATACTTACAAGGTTGCTGCGGTCTATGATGACGGCGAATCCACCCCAACCAATGTGGTAACCGCCAGGGGAATTATCGATGTTTCCATTCCCTATGCTGAAAGCTTCGAAACCCAGGCGCACGGATGGCTGATCGATGCCAAACCCTCGGGATGGCAGTGGGGAACCGGTTCAACACTCCAGATCACTCAACTGGGAACCGGCAATTTCATCGCAATCAATTCAGTGATCGCCGGTCAGGAGGGGAAACATGCACAGGGCTATGCCGTGCTGCCAAAAATGGATCTCACCGGCCAAACCGACCTGGTCATGACCGCCAAATATGCACTTCGCAGATGGCAGGATATTGACCATCTCTACCTCTGCTACAGAACAGCCGATGAACCGGTGTGGCAAACACTGACTGAACTGGCCGTCACCGGTAAACAATGGACCTGGAGGACATTTACCTATGCGATACCGGAGAACCTGATGACCAGCGAACTGGAATTCGCGCTGTATTACACTGATAATGGGCAAATAGGATATGGGGCTGCCCTCGACGATGTCTCCATAGCAAAATCGACAGGCATCAATGAGCGTTCATTGAATCAGGACGTTTCAGTTTATCCTAACCCTGCCAGCGAAACGATCAACCTCAGTTTCAATGGATTTACCGGTCAAAAGGTTCATCTTGACATCATCGACGCCAATGGCCGGGTTGTGATGACCGAAGAATACCACTCCGTATCGTCCGGAACATTGAAAGAGCTTTCGGTCAGGAGCTTGTCTCCCGGAAATTATTTCGTCAATATGAAAAGCGGTGACCAGATTTGGGTAAAACCGGTAACGAAGAAATAAAAGTTCATCATTTTGATTGAACAGCAATTAAAGAAAATGGAAAACGAAGCGGGCATCTGCAAAAGGTGCCCGCTTTGTGAAAAGCGAACCCAATCGGTGTTCGGCACCGGAAATCCTTTTTCTGAACTGATGGTGATCGGCGAGGGCCCGGGAGAGGAAGAGGACAAGCAGGGACTGCCGTTCGTCGGTAAATCGGGGCAACTCCTGGATAAAATCCTCGCCGCAGGCGGATTCTCGCGCCAGGAAAACGTTTACATCGCCAATATTGTCAAATGCCGCCCTCCCGGCAACCGGGAGCCCAGTCCCGAAGAACGATCGGCCTGCCTGCCTTTTCTGCTTCTTCAGATCGAACTCATCCGTCCGTCAATCATCATTCTTTTGGGCGCCACGGCACTCAAAGGGCTGGTCGATCCCAACGGAAAAATCACACAGGTTCGCGGTAAATGGATGGAATGGCAAGGCATTCAGGTAATGCCAACCTATCACCCTTCGGCACTGCTCCGCAATCCCGATCTGAAAAAGGATGTTTGGGCCGATATCAAGCTGGTGGTACAGAAGTACCGGGAGATTGTCGACCCGGCACATGCATGCGAACGCCTTTAAATAATCAGCATCGCGTCACCGTAAGTCCCAAAGCGGTATTTCTCCTTAATGGCAACCTGGTAGGCATTCATCAGCTGATCGAATCCGGCGAAAGCCGAAACCATCATCAGGAGGGTGGTGAGAGGCAGATGGAAATTGGATATCATGCTGTCGGCAACCGAGAAATCATAAGGCGGGAAAATGAACTTGTTCGTCCAGCCGTTATAAGGTTTCAGAAAACCGTCGGTTGAAACCGAACTTTCCAGGGTACGCATCGTGGTAGTTCCAACGGCACAAACCCGCTGGTGCAGCTCCTTGGCACTGTTAACCACCGTTACCGCTTCATCAGGAATAATGATCTGTTCGGAGTCCATTTTATGTTTGGTCAGATCTTCAACATCAACCGATCTGAAATTTCCGAGCCCCACATGAAGGGTCACATAAGCAAAATCCACACCCTTGATTTCCAGGCGCTTCATCAGTTCGCGGCTGAAATGCATCCCGGCGGTCGGAGCGGCAACGGCACCCTCATGTCTGGCAAAAATGGTCTGATAACGTTCACGGTCCTCCGGAACAACATCGCGTTTGATGAATTTTGGCAGCGGAGTTTCGCCCAGATCAAAGAGGGTCTTCTTGAATTCTTCATAAGGACCATCGAACAGGAACCGGAGGGTACGACCCCTTGAGGTGGTATTGTCAATGACTTCGGCAACCAGCATATCCTCTTCACCGAAATAGAGTTTGTTTCCGATACGGATTTTCCGGGCAGGATCTACCAGCACATCCCATAATCTCTGTTCCCGGTTCAGTTCGCGGAGCAGAAAAACTTCAATCTCAGCGCCGGTTTTTTCCTTATTCCCCCGTAACCGGGCAGGAAAGACCCGGGTGTCATTGAAAACCATTACATCATTATTATCAAAATATTCCAAAACATCCTTGAATATCTTGTGTTCAATCTCACCAGTCTTGCGATTCAGAACGAGTAATCTGGCTTCATCACGATTTTCAGATGGATGTAAAGCGATCAGCTTTTCAGGAAGGGTATACCTAAACTTTGATAATTTCATGTGTAAACAGTATTCTGGTGAGTGCCTTTATACGCAGCAGAATCCTATTTGTTGCATTCAGAATAATTTTTTCTGGAACTCTTCGAACGTCAATGCGTTAACCAGGGTAAAATCACCGCTTCGGGTTCTCCTCAATTCGGTCAAATGACCTCCGGAGCCCAACATTAGGCCTAAATCGCGGGCAATGGAACGAATATACGTACCCCGGGAACAAACGATCCGCACCCGTACCTCGGGCGCAGAATATCCCAAAAATTCGATCTCCCGGATGTTGATTCTTTTTGGTTCAAGCTCCTGATACTCTCCTCTCCTGGCCTTTTCATAAGCCCTTTCGCCCTCAACTTTTTTAGCGCTGTATACCGGGGGAATCTGATCAATGTCGCCGGTCATCCTTTTCAGGGCCTCAGCAATCATTTCAAGGGTAATATGCTCGAACGGAAAAACCTCGTCAACCTCTTTTTCCAGATCGAAACCCGGGGTGGTTGCTCCCAGTCGGATCGTGGCAAAATACTCCTTTTCACCAGCCTGCAATTCATCAATCCGCTTGGTTGATTTGCCGGTGGCAATGATCATCAAACCAGTGGCCAGCGGATCGAGGGTTCCGGCATGCCCCACCTTCAGCTTCTTCAACCCGTATTTACGCTCCAGCGCTCCCCTTACCTTTTTAACCAGATAAAAAGAGGTCCACTCATAAGGCTTATCGAAAACCAAAATCTGTCCGTCAAGATATTCCTGACCCGGCACTATATCCATCAATGCTAATGTTTTTTTTCGTTACGCGTTACGCTTTCAACATCCCCCATGCGATCGCCACTCCCCCGACAACGGTGCAATAAACTGCAAACCAGATCAGTTTGCCTCTTTTCACCAGTTTGATCATCCAGGAACAGGCAAAAAGTCCCGTAAAGAAAGCTGCAATAAACCCGATGATGAGTTCCAGGGTTCCCACACCTGCTGATGTAACCGCACCGGCCTGATCAGGCGAAAGCATATCTTTCAGTTCAAGTGCATTGGCACCCAGAATCGGCACAATCACCATCAGAAAAGAAAATTCAGCTAGCTTTTTCTTGTCAACGCCGAGCATCATCCCGGTGGCGATGGTGGTTCCGGAGCGACTCAAACCAGGCATCACGGCAATCGCCTGGGCGATACCCATGATAAATGCCGTGAGATAGGTAATGGGTTTGCCCACCTGCTTGCGTTGTCCGAGAAAATGACCGGCATACAAAAAGGCGGCTGTCAAAAGCAGCATGGCCCCTACAAAGGCAATATCGCCGTTGAAAAAAGATTCAACCCAGTCTTTCATCAGGAATCCGACAATCCCAACCGGGATCATCGAAACGATGAGTTTCAGCACATATTCGGTCTCCTCATTCATGCGAAATTTGAACGTTCCGTTCAGCAAACGCATGATTTCGCGCCAGAAAATAATCAGGGTGGCAAGCACGGTGGCTCCGTGAACAACTATGGTAAACAGCAGGTTATCGGCACCTTCAACATTGAGTATCGCTTTCCCTAATTCCAGATGTCCGTCGCTGCTAATCGGAAGAAACTCGGCAATTCCCTGAAGAATACCGAGCAACAAAGCTTGTAACCAATCCATAAACTATTCGTCGTTCTTCTTTTTGGGCCGGTACATGATGGCCACCCCTTCGATGATAAAACCGATCAGGGTGACAACAGGTCCGAAGGTCACTCTCCTGAAACTGAACATCCCCGGATCAAACCGGGCCGGATCGCTTGACCCGCCGCCGGCCATCAGCAGAAAACCGATGAACAGCACAACCAGACCAATGATCAGCAACTGATAGTTCAGCTTACTGAAAACGAAAGCTTCCTTTTTCTGCGGAGTGGGTTCCTCCTTAGGCTTAGCAGCCACTTTTTTATCAACCATTGTCGTGTATATAAATCCGTATTAAAAATAGAGCTTGTCTCTTTCGAGCCCGAGATATTTGTTCACTGCCATGATGGTGGTGATCCCCGAAAGGATCATGCCCATAATGAATATCAGCACCACCAGTAAAAAGATGGTCCCGGAATTCGTGAAAAGCATGATTTCCGGCATCTGACGGTTACCAATATAAATCACGAAGAACAGCAACAGTGTGGCCAGGGCCGATCCAAACAATCCATTCATTAATCCCCTGATGATGAAAGGCCTCCGGATATATTTCCGGGTGGCGCCAACCAGCTGCATCGTTTTAATAATGAAACGTTTGCTGTAAACCAGCAGCCGAATCGTGTTATTGAAAAGAGCTACAGAAATCAGAAACAGCAGTGCGCTGAATGCCAGCATGACAATACTGATTTTCCGGAGGTTTGCATCGACCAGGTTGACCATCGATTCCTGATAGTAAATTTCATATACCTGCGGATTTGCACTGAACTCTTTTTCAAACTTTGATATACTGTCGGGATTTGCGTAAGAAGCATGAAATCGGATGTCAATGGAAGGTTTCAGCGGGTTGGTGCCCAAAAATTCGAGAAAATTTTCGCCGAGCTCCTTTTGTAAAGTCTCTGCGGCAGTCTGTGCCGAAACATAAGTGGTTCCCTTGACGGCCGGATTGGCATCGAATGATTTCTGAAGCTGGAAAATATCGGCTTCACGAACATCCTCTTTCAAAATCACCGAAAATCCGATGTTCTCCTTCACATAATCACCGATGCTCCGGGCATTGAGCATGAGTAAGCCCAACAGGCTTAACAGGAACAAAACCATGGCAATACTCACCACCGTGGTAACATAGGAATTCCTGAGCCTGACCGTTGGACCCGCCTGTTGTTTCTTATTCATATCTGTGTCAAATCCAGCGCCTAATTTACAAAGATTTGGCTAACCAATGGAAGGTCCCTGCAAATTGCTATTTTTAGGTCAAAATCCTACCCGAGTGGGCATTATTGAAAAACAGAGCATTAAGGGGTCTTTCTATTCTTATATTGGCGCAGTAATTGGCTTTGTTACAGCCGGACTGCTGCTTCCCAGGATTTTCACACCGGCAGAGAACGGGGTGATCGACCTGCTCACCTCCTGGTCGCTCGTTTTCGCCACGCTGGCAACTCTTGGGCTAAACAATGTAACCGTCAGGCTCTTTCCGTGGTTCCGCAACAACAATAACCACCACAACGGCTTCTTCGGTATTCTGTTCTGGGTAAACATGGCCGGGTTTCTGCTGGCCCTCCTGCTCTATTTTGTGCTCCGGCCGTTGATCATCGCCGACAGCATCGGACAATCAGCCCTGTTTATCCGATACATCGATTACATTATCCCGCTGACCGCCTTTACAACGATATACCTGGTGATCGATATTTATTACTCGGTTTTAATGAATGCCGTGCGGGGAATCTTTCTGAAAGAATTTATTCAGCGGATATTGATACTGATCGTGATTCTGGGTTTCGTGCTAAGCCTTTTCCGTTTCGAAGGATTTGTCCTGTTTTATACGGTGGCACTCTCCCTGCCGGGAATCATTATCGCCCTGCTGCTGATGAAGGACGGCGAGTTCATTGTACGGCCCCGGCCCGGGTTTCTCGACGGTGAGCTGAAAAAATCGCTGGTTAGTGTGGCTTTCTTCGGATTAACCATCGGATTCAGCAATATTCTGATCTTGTACATGGACCGGATCATGATCAATTCATTTCTCGGAGTGGAGGCTGTCGGAATTTACGGAAGAGCGGCATTCTACGGGACATTGGTTTCTATCCCGATCCGTTCGCTTTCAAAAATCTCCTCCGCCGTGATCGGTCAGCACTGGAAAGACGACGATCACCAGTCCATCAACCGGCTCTACCGCGATACCAGCCTGCACCAAATCATTTTCGGTCTCCTGATTTTTATCGGGATATGGGGAAATGTCGGCAATGTATTTCACATTCTTCCGGAGGATTACGCTTCAGGACCTTATGTGATTTTCTTTATCGGTTTGGCGAATTTATTCATTATGGCCTCCGGGATCAGCGGATCGATCATGACTACCAGTAGCCACTACCGCCTGCTGGCGCTGTTTGTTGTTTTTTTCGGAGTGATCGTGATCGCCACAAACCTGATTTTCATCCCGGCGATGGGAATTACCGGTGCGGCGCTGGCAGCAGCCATTTCGTCGCTGTGCTATGCCCTGATGCGCTTTGTTTTTCTTTGGAAAAGATACCGGATGCAACCCTATACCTGGCGGCATGCACTGGCAATCGGTATAGCCCTGGTGGCTTATCTGCCGGCCATACTGATCCCGGATCTGTATAGCCCTGATCATAAATGGCTTAGTCTGACGCTGGATATTTGCATCAGGAGCCTGGCAATTTCAATCGTGTTTATCGCGTTAACTCTTGGTTTCAGGGTTTCGCCGGATCTGAACGAACGGTGGAACAGGTTATTGGCCTGGCTGAAAATCAAATAACTATCTTTGTAAAAACCATACTGACGTGAGAGAAAAACTCATACTTATCGGAGGCGGCGGGCATTGCAAATCGTGCATCGATGTGATTCAGGCTGAAGGCCGGTTCGATATTGCCGGGATCGTGGAGAGCGCCGGCACCCGACCCGAGGGGATCCCAGACGAAGAGTCAGGCATCGGGCGTCAGGTATCCGGGTATCAGGTGATCGGAACGGATTTGGATCTGCCGGAACTGCTGGCCAAGTACAAAAACGCGCTGATCACGGTCGGACAGATCCGCTCTGCTGAAATCAGGATCAAATTGTTTGATCTGGTGGCTGAGCTCGGAGGAATTTTCCCGGTAATCATTTCGCCGAATGCCTATGTTTCAAAAACAGCATTGATCGGACCCGGAACCATTGTGATGCATCATGCCGTGGTGAACGCCGAAGCCATCATCGGGAGGAACTGCATACTGAACACCGGATCACTGGTAGAACATGAATCAGTTGTTGGCGATCACTGTCATCTGTCGACCTGCTCGGTCACCAACGGCCAGTGCAAAGTTGGCGACCGGATATTTATCGGAAGCCGCACGGTCCTTTCCAATAACATCGAAATCGGAGACGATACCATTGTGGCAGCTGGTTCGGTTGTCCTCCGGTCGTTGCACGAGCCGGGAACCTATACGGGGAATCCCTTACAAAAAACACGATGAACAATCACGTAATCATCATCGCCGAAGCCGGAGTCAACCATAACGGGAGTGTTGAAACGGCCAAAAAAATGATTGAAGTGGCCGCTTCATCCGGGGCGGATTATATCAAGTTTCAGACCTTTAAAACGGAAAAGCTGGTTACCGCCTCGGCACGCAAAGCCGCTTATCAGGAGATTCAAACCGGTGCTGAAGGCAGCCAGTTCGGCATGCTGAAAAAGCTTGAGCTCGATGAGCAGGCTCATGTCGTTCTGATGGAATATGCCCGCAAACAGGGCATTCGGATGATATCGACCCCCTTTGACGAAGAGAGTGCGGAGTTTTTAAACCAACTGCCGGTGGAGCTGTTCAAGCTGGGATCGGGCGACCTGACTAACATCTTGTTATTAAGAAAGTTGGCCTCGTTCGGTAAACCCGTGATCCTTTCAACCGGCATGGCAGATCTGATAGAAATTGCCAGGGCGCTCGAAATTCTCGACCGGGCCGGTCTGCCGAAAAACAGGATTACGCTACTGCATGCCAACACCGACTATCCGACTCCATACACCGATGTGAACCTCCTTGCCATGCAGTCGATGGCCCGGGAATTTGGAGTTACCGTGGGATATTCCGATCATACTGACGGCATTGAAGTTCCGGTAGCGGCGGTAGCCCTGGGCGCACAGGTAATTGAAAAACATTTCACGCTCGACCGACACATGGAGGGCCCCGATCATAAGGCCAGTCTGGAGCCCGCCGAACTTTCCGCCATGGTGAAGTCCATCCGGAATATCGAGCTGGCGCTGGGCTCCTCTGAAAAGAAACCTTCAGCCGGGGAAAGAAAGAATATGGCTGCTGCACGCAAAAGCATCGTAGCTGCCTGTCCGATCAAAAAAGGAGAGAAATACACTGTACAAAATCTGACCGTGAAGCGACCCGGCACCGGAATCTGCCCATTACGCTGGGATGATATTATCGGTACCTTTGCCATCCGGGATTACCTTACCGATGAACTTATCTGATGCGTAAAATCTGTGTCATAACAACAAGCAGGGCCGAGTATGGCCTGTTATCCTGGCTGATGAAAGGAATTCAGTCAGATCCGTTTTTTCAGTTGCAGGTGGTGGTAACCGGCACGCACCTCTCACCGGAATTTGGTTCCACGATCGACCGGATCCGGGAAGATGGTTTTAAAGTGGACCGGAGCTTCGATCTGGAGCTTTTCGGCGACAAACCAATAGATATCACTCACTCCATGGCCCTGGCGCTCGAAGGGTTTGCCGCCTCGTTCCAGACCCTGAAACCCGATCTGATTGTGATTCTGGGCGACCGGTTCGAGATTCTGAGCGCTGCCACCGCGGCCCTCGTGGCAAATATCCCCGTTGCACATATCCACGGAGGCGAACTCACCGAAGGCGCCATCGACGATGCCATCAGGCACTCGGTTACGAAACTTTCGCACCTTCACTTCGCCGCAGCAAAATCCTACCGCGACCGGATCATCCAGCTGGGGGAACAGCCCGACCTGGTTTTTCTGGTTGGCGCCCTGGGTCTAGATAACCTGAACAATATCAAGCTGTTGGAGGCTCCTGAACTGGAAAAAGAGATCGGGTTGCCTTTCAACAAACACAATCTGCTGATCACCTTTCATCCCGAAACGCTGGATGCCGACAAAGCCGGCGAACAAATCAGGGAACTGCTCACGGCCCTCGACAAACTGCCGGATACCAACCTGATATTCACCATGCCCAACGCCGACACCGGTCACCGGATTATCATAACCACCCTGCAATCTTTTGTGCAAAAGAGGCAGGATCATGCCATACTGATCCCTTCGATGGGAAGGCTCCGTTACCTGTCGACCATGAAACTGGTAGATGCCGTAGTGGGCAATTCATCCAGCGGAATTATCGAGGCCCCGAGCTTCGGCATCGGAACTATCAACATCGGCAAGCGCCAGGCCGGGCGCCTGCGGGCAGCATCGGTAATCGATTGCGATGCTACTGAAACAGAGATCACTAAAGCCTTCAAAAAACTTTACTCCCCTGCATTTCAGAAAAAACTGCCGACCATCAGGAATCCTTACGGAACCGGTGGCGCAGCCGAAAAAATATTATCAGTTCTTCGGGAAATTGACCTGAACGGACTGATTATCAAGAAGTTTTATGATCAGCAACCTTATTCGTCAGGTAAATAGTTCACTCAGGTGAACCAATTCGTTTTGTATGTATCAGATCTCAGAAATTAAAATCACCCCTGAAGTCACCATTCGCGAGGCGCTTCGGATCATCGACACCGGAGCCATGAAGATTGCCATTGTGGTGGATGACGACGGGAAACTCATCGGAACGCTGACCGACGGGGATATCCGGCGAGGGCTGCTGAAAGGCATGGATCTGGATAATCCGATCCGGGAAATCTATAATCATCAACCCGTTTCGGTGAGCATAACCGATCCCAAAGAGAAAATCATCGAGCTGGCCATCAGCAGGCGGGTATATCAAATCCCGGTGGTGGACGAGGCTGGCAGGGTGATCCGCCTGGCCGAAATCGATCAGCTGATTCAACAGGAAAAACATCCGAATACCGTGGTACTCATGGCTGGCGGGCTCGGATCAAGGCTGCGCCCGCTGACCGATCACACCCCAAAACCGATGCTGCCTATCGGGGGAAAACCCATTCTCGAAACGGTCATTGGCCGGTTCAGCAAGCAGGGATTCTCGAAATTTGTTATATCACTGAACTATAAGGGCGATATCATCCGGAATTATTTCGGAAACGGGCACTCCATGGGGGTTGACATCAGCTATATCGATGAGAACCAGCGGATGGGCACTGCAGGAGCGCTGGGCTTGCTTGAAAAAGAACCCGATGAATCGTTCTTCGTGATGAACGGAGACATCCTGACGTTGGTGAATTTCGAAAGCCTGATGGATTTTCATACCCGCAACGCCTCCGATGCCACCATGTGTATCCGCGAATACGGAATGGAGGTCCCTTACGGGGTTGTCAGGCTGAACAAGGAAAATATCATATCGATTGAAGAGAAACCCATTCAGCAGTTCTACGTAAATGCCGGTATTTATGTGCTGACACCCGAAACCCTGAACCTGATACCCCGGGGACTGCCGATGGACATGACCGGACTTTTTGAGAAGGCGGTTGAAAAAGGCATGACCACCCTCTCCTTCCCGATCCGGGAGTTTTGGCTGGATATTGGAAAACCGGAAGATTACGAGCGCGCAAATCTCGATTATAACCGACTGTTCCATGAATAATCAGAAACCTTATATCGCAATCATACCCGCGCGGGGAGGCAGCAAACGTCTGCCGGGGAAAAATCTCCTGATGCTGGCCGGAAAGCCACTGATTGGTTGGACCATTGAAGCAGCCATCGCTTCGGGAGTCTTTGACCGGGTAGTGGTCAGCACCGACAGCTGGGAAATTGCCGTAACCGCCGCACAATTTGGCGCCGAGGTCCCGTTCATGAGACCCGAAGAGCTGGCGCTCGACACCACGCCCTCGATCGATGTGTTGATTCATGCCGCCCATGAGCTGATAGCAGGTAAAGAGCCCCAATGGTCCCACCTGGCCTGTCTGCAGCCGACATCTCCCCTGCGGACTGCCGAAAATATCCGGGAAGCAGCCCAACTGTTGGAACTGAAACAGGCAGATGCTGTGGTATCTGTGTGCAGGACCGAACATTCCCCGCTCTGGAGCAATACGCTGCCCGAAAATTTGTCGCTGGAGGGTTTTATCCCCGAGAGCATTCAGAAAACACCGTCGCAACAATTGCCGGCCTATTACCGGTTAAACGGGGCCCTCTATTTCTGTCGGATTCCGAGAATGATCGAAGAGAAAACGCTGTTCCTGAAAACCGGGGCATTCGCTTATGTCATGAACCGGAAAGACTCGATCGATATTGATGATCAGGTGGATTTCGACCTCGCCGGGATCTATCTGGGTCAGCGTGAATCCCAGGGATAGTCGCTCAGGTTTTTCCGCTCAAAGGCGTCGATAAAGGTTATCGAGCTGGTATTGATGATCTTAACCCCTGCTGATCGGGCAAATGTCTGGATGAGATGATAGCTGCGGAAAGTCCGGTATAAATTGAAAAAATAATCGTGGATCGTTGCCCGTTCAAGCGTTTCAGGGTGTTCGACAGCCACTTTCCAGGGTTTTTTATCATAAAAATGATTCTCCGCCGAAATCAGCTTCCCGTCGGTTCCGATTTCGAGACCTTGGTGCCACGAATGATCGGCCCCCAAAATGATGATTTTCTTAAACCCGCAGGCGATCCCGCACATCAGGGCACCGATCAGCACATTTTGCGGGGGTGGCATGCCTGCCTGGCAACGATACAGCCAATGCCTTACGCACTTATTCCCATCAACCACCGTACGATTGAAAAAGGCAAATTTCACGGGTATGCCCGAGGCTTTGATGTCCTGGCAAAACCTGCTCTTTCGACCCTCAGCCGGACAAAGAAAGGTCACCGGCCAGGTTGTTTTTTCGATCAGCGCACGCTTTACCTTTTCACGAATCTCAGCCACCCGGGGAATGGTGTTCTCCACAAAAAAACCAATATCGAGAAGAATGTAATACTGAGGTTTTAACCGTTCAAAATCATCGCTTAACACAAATTGATTCACGCACATCATTTGTTTCCCGTTGAAAAAATCCGGATTCTGATCCATATCCGCCCTCAGCGAAGGGCCGTTAGCCAATATGACCAGCTCTTGCTCAGACGCCTTGATATGATTGAGGTCAGACCGGAAACGGAATCGAAAAAACACCCGGATCAGGCTGATCAGCGATTGATAGAGAGCTTCAAAAAAACGCTGGATTTTGAGTAAACGGTAAAACATGTCAGGCTTTTGTGCGAAAATAACTAATTTCCCAACCAAACCGATCATGATGGAAGATACCTTACAAGGAGGATTGCGGCTCAAAGGCATTTCGCCCCTGAAACAGCCCGGATTACCGGTTGTTTCGATCATCACCGTTGTTTACAACGGACTGAGCCTGATCGAAAAAACCATTCAGAGTGTCATCGGCCAGAGCTATCCCAATATCGAGTATATCGTGATCGATGGCCACTCCACCGATGGAACCACTGAGGTCATCAAGGTACATGAAGAGCAGATCAGTTATTGGATCAGCGAACCCGACCAGGGAATCTATGATGCCATGAACAAGGGACTGGCGGCTGCAACCGGCGATTTTGTGTGGTTCATGAATGCCGGTGATCTGATTTATTCAGATGACACGCTCGAAAAAGTCTTCCTGAACAGCCCCGGCGGGCTCATTTATTACGGCGATACAATGGTGGTGGACTCCGGATACCGAGAGGTGGGATTAAGGCGCCTGAGGCCCCCGGAAGTACTCACCTGGAAAAGTTTCCGCAAAGGGATGCTGGTCTGTCATCAGGCAATACTGGTAAGTCGGGAAATCGCAGAGCCTTTTGATCCGCAGTACAGGCATTCGGCGGATTTCGATTGGGTACTCAAAGCGCTGAAGAGGGCAGAGGGCGAAGGGCAGAAGGAAGTAATCATAAATACACATTTGATCTTATGTGCCTTTCTGGATGGGGGGCACTCGAAGCAAAACATCAGGATCAGCCTGAGAGAGCGGTTTCATTCCATGACCATGCACTATGGGTTCATCCCGACAGCTATCAGGCATATCCCGATTATATTGAGGTTCGGTTGGTACTTTTTGAGAAATAAACGATTCTGATCAGATCCCGAAAATCTCCTGATTAATAATCGTTATCTTTGATCATCCCCCTGAGTATAAATCTCTTTATGGTTTTCTATGTATTTGAAAAGCTGGATAAAGGCGATTCTGGTTGTTGTTATTTTGGGACCAGTGGGTTGGTCGTGCAACAATGATCTGGTAGTGCAATCTTCGGATAATAAGGAGTTACCCGTAATTTCAGGGGTACTCGAACTGCAGCGTGACACCCAGTATATCCGTATAACCCGTTCTTTCACAGGATTCGCGTCGGGTTTGACTTCCGCAAAAATGGAAGATTCTGTCTATTTTCCGGAGGCCCGGATTTGGTTGGAGAAATGGAACGGAGATCAGATTGTCAGCAAGGCAGAACTGGTCAAAGCCAAGGTAAAACCGCGATCTTCCGGTATTTTTCTCAGCACTCCCAATTGGTATTACATTCTGGTCAGATCTCCGGAAAACGAACCCCTGTTCACCGGAACCCAATCATACCATCTGACTGCAGAAATACCGGGACTTCCTTTGGTTTATGCCCAAACCGCTGCTTACCCGCATGCCCTGTTGCATAAACCAAAATTGACTTTCAAGCTCAATTTGTTCATGGATCCACTTGATTTTGAATGGTCAACCCGGGCTCCTTATGAAGAGTTCTATTTCAGACTTTTATACACCGATGTCTATCAGGATACAGCCATAGCTCACAAAACAGACTGGAGGGAGTATCATAGTACAAAAAACACCCGTAACGGATCTGTGTCAGTATTCGGGCAGGACCTCATGAAAAGGATAGCCGTGAATATCCGCAACAATCCCGCCGTGATCTACCGGTATGTAACCCATTTACAAATTGTTGTTGTGGGAATTTCCGGTGAACTTTATGAATATCGTGAAATGAGCCAAACACTTCCGTCTGATCAGATTGGCTATCCGGTTACGAATATTGTGAATGGTATCGGGCTGTTTTGCTCGCAAACAGAAACCACATTCGATCTGGAAATCGATCAAAGAAGCAAAGATTCAATCATGAACGGACAATACACCAGGCATCTGAATCTCAGATTTTACTAAGATGAGATACCGGCTATTCACTCTTATGATTATAGCAGGAATGATCGTTTCCTGCGAACCGGAACGGGAAAACTCTTCACCGGTGGCAAGGGTGGATGCGGTTCCGCAAATTGGTGATTCAACAACCATTTTCAAGCTTGAGGGCAGACAATCATCGGATGATCAAACCCCCTACTTCTCGTTGAAATACCGCTGGGATATTGATGCCGATGGCATCTGGGATTCGGAATTATCAACCCAGACCAGCTACGCGGCCCGTTTCTCAGGCACCGGCTATAAAAAATTCATGATGGAAGTTACTGACGATGATGGAGCCTCCTCCACAACCGTTGATTCAGTTTTCTTGCTCAGCCAAAATCCGAATATCGATACATTGATTGACTCCAGAGATGGCCAGCGATACCGGATAGTCAAAATCGGTGAAAACTGGTGGCTGGCAGATAATCTTCGTTATGGCATACACATCCAGTCCGACGTATCTCAAACAAACAACAACAAGGCCGAATTCTACTATCTATACAACGATACCGTGCATGTGTCAAACGGCGGGCTGTACACCTGGGTTGAGGCCAATAATTATCCTAATCCTGCTCTGGTAAATGACATTTGCCCACCGGGATGGGGAATTCCAACCGTTGATCAATGGACCAGCCTGTTCGAAACCTATCCGCAGCCTTTTGATATTGTTTATTATTTCGGGCCTTCGTCGGTGGAAAACCTGGGTATTGAAATGAGTGGATATTATCAGTATGGGGATCCGAAACAACCAATGGCCGGCGAATTCATTGGAAACCGGTCAGGTGCCCGCTACTGGACATCCAAATTTACCGGACAGGATACCACCCGGTTTTTTACGGCGATAAACCTTACCCGTGATTCCTGGTCATTTGCATCAAGCTTTAACCGTACCGAATGGAGATATCATCCCATTTTTGGATACATCATCGGGTATTATACCCCGGAAGCCTGTTACGTGAAGTGCATTAAAAAATAACGTGACGCGTTACGCGTTACGCGTTTCGTTCTTCCTCCTCACCTCCACAAACACCGTCCCTGCAATCAGTAAAAGCACCAGCAAACTGCCGACCAGACTGATTGACTTTCCGGTTTTCAGAGTTTTAGGTTCGAAGCGGAATTCGATGGTATGCTTGCCGGCCGGAACCACGATGGCACGCATGGCATAGTCGGCCCGGATATAGTCGCTCTTTTTGCCATCGATAAATGCCTGCCATCCATAAGGATAGTATATCTGTGAAAACACGGCCAGTCGGGCATTTCCGGCCTGGGCATCGTATTTCAGGTAATTCGGTTTCTCTTCAACCAGGGAGATCACATCGGGTTGTGCACTTGGTGCGATCTGATCAGGCAATCCGGCAAGCTGTTGTTTGAACCGCTTGTCGACCACAGCTTCTTCAGTCAGTTGGGTTGTTCCCAGGGCATCCAGTTCCTGATTGGCATTATCGGCCCATTTCACCCGGTTTACAAACCAGGAATCACCATAGGCATATTTGTTTTTGGCCGGTAAATTTTGCCGGACGATCACCCATTTTGCGTTCAACATGTGCAGTACGTTCATCGGGGCAATCGTGGAATCGAACTTTTCGAAAGAGGCCTGATTTTCAAGAGCCTTACTAATCTCTGCCGTATTCGGGGCCAGATATTTTTCGATCAGGTCCTGATACCGGCCCAGTTTGGCACCATGGTATCCCCCGATCGAATGATGGAACCTCGAAGCACGTCCGCTTTGGAATGTACTGGTAGACATATCCAGCACCCTGTATCCCAGCGCCTTATCCTTGAGGATGGTTGCATCGGCAGGGGTAGGTTTATACAGTTGTTCGATCTGCCGGCTGCTGGCGAAATTGTCGGCATTCAGGTATCTCTTATCGACCGACCACATATCAACCAGAATGAGCAGGGCCAATCCGATAAACAGATACTCCTTCTTCATCTTTGATTTCAGTGAATACCAAAGGATCCCGGCTGCTCCCAATATAAAGATCAGTGTTCTGAAAGCATCGCCGCGAGCCATACTGATCCGGTCCTGACGAAGCGGATCCTGGAGCCATTCGGGGAAATAACTGTCGGAGGCACTTTTGAATGATCCGAACATCGTTGGGACCAACGCCACCAGCAATGCAATGCCACCGGCGATTCCCAGCGCATAATAAAGCTTTTTCAGCTTCACTTTCGGATCGGTCTCCACATCGGCAAACCAATCCCTGACAGCCAGAAATGCCAGCAATGGAATCGCCAGCTGAGCGATGATCAGCGCATTGGTGACATCGCGGAATTTCGAGTACAGCGGAACATAATTCACGAAGAATTCGGTCAATCCCATGAAGTTTCGGCCCCAGGCCAGTAAAATCGACAAGGTGATGACTGCTGCCAGCCACCATTTCTTCTTTCCTTTGACCAGGAACAGTCCGAGTATTGCCAGAAATACCGTAATGGCTCCGATGTAATGGGGACCGGCGGTCCCCAGGGTCTGGCTTCCCCAATATGAAAATCCTCTCGTCAAATTCTTTGCCTGCTCTGCGGGAACCTGATTGGCCATCATGGCTTTGTACATCGCAGAGTTGGTGCCCAGATCATGGCTACTACCCCCGCCGCTGAAATTGGGGATAAACAGGGTGATCGTTTCATTAACCCCGTAGCTCCAGTCGGTGATGTATTTGACATCCAACCCCTTGGTCGGTTTTACGCCTGGCTTCACCAATTCCGATTGGCCCCGGGTAGTCTCTTTACTATACTCTTTGGTCGTCATCAGGGCGGTCATATTCGGCAGAATTGCCAGAACCAGCGCAGCAAAAAGCGTTATCCCCGATTTAACCAGATGATCGAAGTATTTTTCGCGGATGGCAAAGATCAGTTCCACCAGCAGGTATACCAAAATGATGATCCCCAGGTAATACGAAATCTGAGGATGGTTAGTCACCAGCTGCACACCAAATCCGATGGCTGTAATCAGGCCTCCAACCAGGTATTTTCGCTTGAATACCAGGAACATACCCGCTAAAACGGGAGCCATATAGGCAATTGCATAGATTTTACTCACATGGCCGGCCCCGATCAGCTGGAGATTATGTGCCCCAAAACCGAAGGCTATTGCCCCCGCCAGTGCCAGCCATTGACTGAGTTTAAGTGTCCGGAGCAGAAAGTAGAATCCAAGCATGCAAACAAACAGAATCGCAACGGTATATCCCGGAAGGTATAGCTTCAGCATCCTGAAGATCCACTGGAAAATATTTCCCGACGGCGCCGACTTAATCTGATACGAAGGCATTCCGCTGAAAGCCGAATTGGTCCAGGCCGAATACTCACCGGTCTGCTTCTGATATTGTTCAACCTCATTCGCCTGGTTTTTAGCCTGAACGATATCATTCTGATACAGAACCTTGCCTTCAAAAACCGGACTCATAAAAGCGAGAGCCAGGGCAGCCATGATGGCAACCATCAGAAGATCGGGTAGAATAGCACGCAGGATTGTTTTCATAACAAAGGATATTACGAGTTACAAGTGACTAGTGACTAGTGACGACGTTGCGATTAATCTCAGAGCCTTGTCATCCCGACTTTCGTCGGGATCCCGTCGCTGACAACGAAGGGTGACAAGCGGGGACCTCGTCGCATGAAACGAATTTTCACTTAAGCAACAATTTCATATTTACTTTTTCCCCAACCATTGCACGAAGTGCGGAAATCGAAACGCGTTCTTGCTCCATGGTATCCCGGTTGCGGATGGTTACGGTGTTATCTTCAACAGTCTGATGATCGACCGTCACGCAATACGGGGTACCGATGGCATCGTGCCGGCGGTAGCGTTTGCCGATGGAGTCTTTTTCATCATACTGGCAATAGAAATCAAATTTCAGGTCGTCGATAATCTGGCGGGCGATCTCGGGAAGTCCGTCTTTTTTCACCAGCGGGAACACGGCGAGTTTCACCGGGGCGAGTGCCGGCGGGAGTTTCAGAACCGTGCGGATATCGGTGCCGCCTTCAGCGGTGGGAGCTTCCTCTTCGCAATAGGCAGCCGAGATCACCTGTAGAAACATCCGGTCGACCCCGATAGAGGTTTCAACCACATAAGGCACATAGGATTCGTTGGTTTCCGGATCGAAATACTGAATCTTCCGTCCGGAGAACTCCTGGTGACGTGTAAGGTCGAAATCGGTGCGGGAGTGGATCCCTTCCACTTCCTTGAATCCGAACGGGAATTTATACTCGATATCGGTAGCAGCATTGGCGTAGTGAGCCAGCTTATCGTGATCATGAAAATGATAGTGATCCGGATTGAAACCTAATGCTTTATGCCATTTTATCCGGATATCTTTCCAGTATTCGAACCAGGTAAGCTCTTCACCCGGCTTCACAAAAAACTGCATTTCCATCTGTTCAAATTCGCGCATCCTGAAGATGAACTGCCTGGCCACTATCTCGTTACGGAAGGCTTTCCCGATCTGGGCAATACCAAACGGTAATTTCATCCGGCCGGTTTTCTGAACATTCAGATAGTTTACGAAAATGCCTTGTGCAGTTTCGGGGCGGAGATAGATTTTCATGGCGCCATCGGCCGTGGAGCCTATCTCGGTAGCAAACATCAGGTTAAACTGGCGGACTTCGGTCCAGTTGCGGGTACCTGAAACCGGACAAACAATCTCACTATCGATGATGATCTGTCTGAGTTCATCTAGATTATTGTCGTTCAGCGCATTGGCAAACCTGGTGTGCAGCGCATCGATCTTTGCCTGGATTTCGGTGACTCTCGGATTGGTTTGCCGGTACATCTTTTCATCGAAAGAATCTCCGAAACGTTTACGTGCTTTTTCGATTTCCTTATCGATCTTTCCCTCCATTTTCGACATCTCGTCCTCGATCAGAACATCGGCCCGATATCTCTTTTTCGAGTCTTTGTTGTCGATAAGCGGATCGTTGAAGGCATCCACATGCCCGGATGCTTTCCATATCGTGGGGTGCATGAAAATAGCGGAGTCGAGCCCCACCACATTCTCATGCAGCAGCACCATCGAATCCCACCAGTACTTTTTTATATTGTTCTTTAACTCAACGCCATACTGACCGTAATCATACACTGCGCTCAAACCGTCATAAATGTCCGACGACTGGAACACAAAGCCGTATTCCTTACAATGGGAAACCAGCTTTTTAAAAACTTCTTCTTGATTCATATTAATCTATCGGTATATCAGGTTTCAAAAATAGGCTAATTCCGTAATTAATCCGATTTTTGCACCGATGGAACACAAAACAGATTTTTTGGTAGTAGGTAGCGGGCTCGCAGGGATGTCCTATGCGTTGAAGGTTGCCGAATTTGGAAGTGTCATTTTACTCAGCAAAACCACGCTCGATGAAACCAATACCGCACTGGCACAGGGCGGGATCGCATCTGTAACCTATGCCCCTGACAATCTGGAGAAACATGTGCAGGATACCCTGATTGCAGGCGACGGACTGTGCAATGAAAAAATCGTACGGATAGTAGTCAACGAAGCTCCGGAGCAGATACAGTCGCTGATTGAGTGGGGCGCTCATTTTGACAAGGATCCCGATGGTAAATTCGATCTGAACCGCGAAGGCGGGCACTCGGAACGCCGGATATTGCATTACAAAGACAGTACCGGGGCTGAGATCATGCGTGCACTGCTGGCCAGGGTAAAATCCCATCCGAATATCACGATCATGGAGAATTCATTTGCGCTCGACCTGATCACGCAACATCACCTGGGCAGACCCGTGTTTCGCGGAAATCCCGACATCGAATGTTATGGTGCCTATACCTATGACATCGGACACAACCGGGTGGATACCATCCTTTCAAAAGTCACCATGCTGGCTACCGGCGGAAGCGGGTATATTTACCAAACCACCACGAATCCCCCGATTGCCACGGGCGACGGCATAGCCATGGCTTACCGGGCAAAAGCTTATGTGGAAAATGTCGAATTCTATCAGTTCCACCCAACCAGCCTCTACAACCCCGGCGAAAGGCCGTCGTTCCTGATTTCAGAGGCAGTCAGAGGCCTGGGCGGCATCCTGAAAACACAGGATGGCGCTGAATTCATGAATAAATATGACCCGAGGGGTTCACTGGCTTCGAGAGATATCGTTGCCCGTGCCATCGATACCGAGATGAAAAACCGCGGAGAGGATTTTGTTCTTCTCGATTGCACCCACATCGATCCCCTAAATTTCGAGGCCCATTTCCCGAATATTTATAAAAAATGCCTCTCGATCGGCTACGACATGCACAAGGTGCCGATTCCGGTAACTCCGGCTGTACACTATTTCTGCGGTGGCGTGCGTACCAATGAAAACGGCCAGACCACTATCCGCAACTTGTATGCTTCAGGTGAAGTGGCCTGCACCGGTTTGCATGGCGCTAATCGCCTGGCATCCAATTCACTACTCGAAGCGCTGGTGTTCTCCAACCGGGCAGCCATTGATTCAACCCGCAAAATTTCAGCACTGAAATTCCAGGAAGGCATTCCGCCCTGGAACGATGAAGGCACCCGCAATCCTGACGAAATGGTGTTGATCACCCAAAGTACCAAGGAGTTGCAGGAAATCATGACCAGCTATGTGGGAATCGTCCGCACCAATGCCCGAATGAAAAGAGCCCTCGACCGGATCTATATACTCTATCGGGAAACCGAGGACCTCTATTCACAGTCGAAGGTCTCCGTCAAACTCTGCGAGTTGCGAAATGCCATCAAAGTGGCATACCTGATCGTGAAACATGCACGGCAACGCAAAGAGAGCCGCGGATTGCACTATAATCTGGATTATCCGAAGAAGAACAGGGTGGTTTGAAGTGACGAGTGACGAGTGACACGATAAGGGTCCTCAGAGCATTGTCATCCCGACGAAATCGCTTTTCTGTCACCCCTGCGAAAGCAGGGGCCCGTCCCTTACCACGCCCTCTTAACAGTTCTCTTATCAGAACTTTCTGAACCCGATGATCTCCCTCACGTCTTTCAATGTGGCCGAAGCGCTGATGCGTGCTTTTTCGGCGCCCATGCTGACGACTTTGGCGAGATAGGCATCATCGCTCTGGATTTCAAGAATCCGCTCGCGTATCGGAGCGGTGAACTGGATGATATCTGCAGATAATTGCTTTTTCAGATCGCCGTAACGGATCTGGCATTTTGCATATTGTTCGCGGTAAAAGGCAACAGCCTCCGGAGTACTGGCAACCTCCATCAGCTTAAAAAGATTCTCGATGACCTCGGGCGGAGTCTGGTTCATTTCAGTAGGACCGGCATCAGTAACCGCCTTCATCACTTTCTGGTGAATGGTTTTGGCATCGTCGGCCAGGTTAATGGCATTACCTTCGGATTTTCCCATTTTTCCTGATCCATCGAGACCCGGAATCTTAACGAGGTTCTTCTCATAGGTAAATCCTTCGGGCTCCGGAAAATAATCGGTCCCGTAAATCTGGTTGAATCTTTTGCCAAAGCGGCGTGCCATTTCGATATTCTGCTCCTGGTCCTTCCCGACCGGCACCTTATTTGCTTTGTGGATCAGGATATCAGTCGCCATCAGAACCGGATAAGTGAGCAACCCGGCATTAACATTATCGGGTTGTTTTCTGATCTTCTCCTTAAAGGTGGTGGTTCGCTCGAGTTCACCGATATAAGCGTTCATGTTCATCAGCAGGTACATCTCGGCAATTTCCGGAATATCGCTCTGAATGTAAAGCGTGCAAACCTCAGGATCGATCCCGCAGGCAAGATATTCTGAAAGAACCGATTTTACATTGGCATGAAGATCGCCCGGATGCGGATGGGTAGTCAGCGAGTGCCAGTCGGCAACGAAAAAATAGCAGTTATACTCGTGTTGCATCCTGACAAAACTCTTGATTGCGCCAAAATAATTCCCGAGATGCAGGTTGCCGGTCGACCGGATTCCGCTAAGTACGATCTGTTGCATGCTGATTTTGTTCTAAATAAACGGTCGCAAAGATAGAAATTCCTCCTTTAGTCTGGTTTGATTACCTTTGAAACGATAAATCAGCGAGGAAGATTACGATATGGAAACAACACGTCAATTAAAAATAGCACGGCTCATTCAGAAAGAATTAGCCGAATTCTTCCGTGGCAACACGGAATTAAGCGGTCAGGGCAACATGATATCCGTAACCCAGGTCAGGATCAGTCCCGACCTGAGCCAGGCCCGGGTTTACATCAGCGTTTTCCCATCGGCAAAAGCCGAAGAGATTGTCAAACTACTTGAAAGTCAAACCAAAAGGATCCGGTATGAGCTGGGCCAGAAGATTGCCAAACAGGTCAGGATCATTCCTGAGCTCCGGTTTTATGTAGATGATTCCCTGGATTATGTAGATCGCATCAGTGAACTGCTGAAATAATGAACCTGCCCTTTTTTATCGCTTTCAGATATTTCAAGGCACGCCGTTCGAGGCACATTATCAATTGGATATCCCGGATATCGATAGCCGGGATTACGCTTGGCACGATGGCCCTGATCATCGTACTATCGGTTTTTAACGGGCTCGATCATCTGATACGAAATCTTTTCGGCTCTTTCGATCCCGATATCAAAATCACTGCTGCCGAAGGAAAAACTTTTACCGCCGACTCTCTGCTGCTCAAGCGGACGGGGGCTGTTAAAGGAGTGGTAGATTACTGCAAGGTTTTGGAGGACAACGCTTTACTGAAATACCGCGATCGTCAGGCCATTGCAACGATTAAAGGGGTTGGGCCCGAATTCACGATCGTATCGGGCATTGATTCCATGATGTATGACGGAGAAATTCATCTGGGTAACAATGAAACACCCATGGGGGTTATCGGCCGGGAACTGGCGGGTGAGCTGGGAGTCGGACTGAACTTCATCAATCCGATCAATCTGTATGTACCCAAACGATCGGGAAAAATTCTGTTGAACCCGGCTCAATCGATCAGTCACAGTTACCTTTTCCCGTCGGGTGTTTTCGCCGTTCAGCAGGATTATGATTCAAAATATCTTATTGTGCCATTGGCCTTTGCGCAAAACTTTTTCGACTATCCGGAAAATGAGATCAGTGCGCTGGAAATCAGTGTTTCTGACGACCGGAAAATCCCGGGTATCGTCAAAGAATTGTCGGCCCTTTTCGGGGATCAATTTAAAGTCGCTGATCGCCTGGCCCAGCATGCCGACTTTTATCGGGTGATGTCGGCAGAAAAGTGGGCCATCTTTTTGATTTTGAGTTTTATTTTGCTGATCGCCTCCTTCAATACAATCTCGTCACTTACCCTGCTGATGCTCGAAAAGAAAAACGATATGCAGACCATGCGCAGCATGGGTTCCAGCCAGACCAGTATCAGGCGGATATTCCTCTGGGAAGGGCTGATGGTGACCGGAACCGGAATGGTGATCGGATTGATTCTCGGAGCTATAATTTGTTTTGTGCAGCAGCAGTTCGGAATCGTCAGGTTTCCCAGCAACGGCTCCTTTGTGGTCAATGTGTACCCGGTGAGGATGCTGTTTACCGACTTTCTGCTGGTGATGGGTCTGGTTGGGGTGATCGGCCTTTTTGCTGCCTGGCTTCCGCTGAAAGTGATGAAAAAACGCTATTTCGCAATAGATTCGGTTGAAGAATAAGCCGGCAAATCGCCCCATCTGTCCACGATAATATCCAGCAAAGTATTTACCTCGTCAAAGGATTCTGCCTGAAGCAGTTTTACCCGGGTATCGCGGAAATCGGGCAATCCCTTGAAATAAACCGAAAAGAAACGACGCATACTCCTCACGGCCCTGACTTCAGTGCGGCCTGCTTTCGACATTTCTACATGTTCTCGGATCAGGACAACCTGTTCCCTGACCAGTTGCGGAGGAAGAATTTCACCGGTATCGAGGTAATGCCGCATATCGCGGAATATCCACGGCCGGCCGATAGCGGCACGCCCAACCATTACAGCATCCACCCCGTAGGTATCAAACGCCAGCTTTGCTTTCTGAGGAGTATCGATATCGCCGTTCCCGATGATCGGGATATGCATTCTGGGATTGTTTTTTACCTCACCAATCAGCGTCCAGTCGGCCTGGCCGGTGTACAACTGTGCCCGGGTACGGCCATGGATCGTGAGGGCAGCAATGCCCAGATCCTGAAGCTGTTCTGCCAGATGAACAATGTTTTTGCTATCCTCGTCCCATCCCAGGCGGGTTTTCACCGTTACCGGGAGTGAAGTGGCTTTGACCACTGCTTCGGTCATCTTTAAAAGTTTGGGAATATCTCTCAACATCCCGGCCCCGGCGCCTTTCATGGCGATCTTTTTCACCGGGCAACCGAAGTTGATGTCGATCAAATCGGGTGCATATTGTTCGGCGATTTTTGTCGATTCCACCATCGCATCAATCTCTTTTCCATATAATTGAATGCCGTATGGATGCTCCGACGGATCAATCTCCATCTTCTGAAGGGTTTTATCGATTTTACGGATCACCGCTTCGGAGGCCACAAATTCCGAAAACATCAGGTCGACTCCGAACCGTTTGCACAACAGGCGGAACGGACCATCCGTGACATCCTCCATGGGTGCCAGTATCAGTGGCTTATCCGGTAAAATGATTGAACCTATTTTCATCCCACCATTATTGAAAGGCATAACCAAAGCAGAACGTAAGAGGAATTTTTGCAGCCTCATTATAGGGATAGAGATTCCCGTTTGAATAGTGCCCGATACGGATTTCGGCGTTATAATTTCTCTTCGCACCGAAATAGACCCCGGTTCCCATATTGTCCTGAAAGGTGAAATGCTCACCCATTCTGTTGTCGTCGAGAATGGTTTTGGAGATATAGGTGGGTCCGGCCACGGAATAGTAGAAGTAGGCATCCATCGGTTTTGAGTGGAAAAGCATCACTTTGAAAACCGGAAACAGCGAGAGGGTATAGAAATTATCCTTTTTGATATCGGTGGTCCAGAATGAGGCGTTGGCTCCCCAGTCGAGCGCAAAGGCCCTGGCTCCATGAAACACATTCCGCTGGTAGGTGAATGAGAAACCGTGATGAACCTGGGCGTCACCTCCCCAGAAGATCGGGAATTTATTACTGGAGACCGCGTTGTTCACACTGTAACCCAGAACATTCGTCGCAAAGCCGAATTGCAGGATCTGTTTCGGGAAGATATATCCCCGTTTGATGGTTTTTGCAAGTTGCCGTTCGTTAAAAGGCAGGAAGTTGTATGAAAAACCGGTTCCGACAAATGTGGTGTAAGGCTGTTTGTATTTTCTGTTTCCCGGAGATGCCAGCGTGCTTAATGACAATCCCCAGTGGTCACCCACATGGTATTTTACCCCGGCGCCGACGGCAGGCGATGAAAATTTTGCGTGCGAGACCACTGGTCCGGCCTCATCCGAGAAACCATGGCGGGTTATGATGTTGAATCCGCCTTCGGTATAAACCGAAAAGGATTTATTCAGATGGAACTGCCTTTTGGCGAACAATCCGGCTTCATTCATCCAGATGGTTCTCGCCCTGGGCTGCATCGAGAGATCACCGTCAAGGGTATAGTCGTATTTCACCCACCTGACGGGGCGCATGTAGGATACCCTGACCGAGAAATTTTTAGTGAAATCGTATCCCAGCAGAATTAAACGTACTGCCGTGTGTGGAACTTCGGTTGACAGATAACTGTATCCCGGTTCAATACTCGCAGCACCAAAAGGGTAATTGATCGATCCGATATTTACCTCGATATAAGCCTTACAAAAGAGTGGCGGCAATTGCCCCAAATTTTTCTGTGCTTCAGCATCGACGGTAAAAATCAGGGCTAAAAGGATTCCGGTGAGTGTTTTGATTCTCCGATTCATGGCCACAAAGATGTTCAAAATGATTAGATTTTGTACCTCCAGGGTACGCTGATCCAGGGTTCACCCGCATAATTTATCCCTACACGGGGTCCGGTTGAGTATTTTTCGACCACCGGAGCCTCTTCGATCCATATTCTATCAGAGGTAAGCAGATCTTCTCCGTAAAAATCACGGTCCAGGTGCAGGTGTCTGGTAACCCGCCCGGGTCCCGAGATATCCCCCACCCCCCGGATCATCAATGCCTCAGCATGACCG
>Ga0209373_10000890_pt1 | contig 40411 bp, 35 predicted proteins | sample Higcelweek5metaG_FD_187173 | JGI IMG/M metagenome (GOLD analysis project Ga0209373, IMG submission 187173) | Freshwater pond sediment microbial communities from the University of Edinburgh, under environmental carbon perturbations - High... | ecosystem: Environmental > Aquatic > Freshwater >... | reverse complement strand
ACTATTCTGGTTTTTCCCTCCTCAAACAGTCTGGCCAGCTCTTGTTTCAGATGATCAGAGTTATGGGCATCCAACCGTTCTTCCTTAACAACCATCAGCACAACGTTTCCATTCTCTTCAATCTTTAGATTCATGGTCTGCTCCTTTCAGGTTATGCAACAATTTTCATGACTACCATTGAAATATCATCCTGTAGCAGTTTGCTCTCACTGTACTCTTCCACCAGATTATGGAAAGAATCGGCAATTTCATTAGCAGTCAATGTACTCTGCTCGGCAAGATGTTGACAAACTCGCCCGGTCCCCAGCAGTTCACCAGCTTTGTTTGCCGCTTCCGGGATGCCATCGGTATAAAAAAGCAGGGTATCACCGGTCTGCAGGGTGATTGATTGTTCCTCAAAAATTATAGATGGCAGTATACCCAGGATCAGACCTTCCGAATCCAGCTCTATACAACTTTGTACTCCCGGACGATGTATCAGGGGTTTATTATGACCGGCGTTTGCGTATGAGAGCCGACCGGTTGCGGTACTGTAACGTGCATAAAACATGGTAATAAACAGTTCAGCCCGGCTTAGATCTTCATATAACTGACTGTTGAGTGTACTCAGAACAGTGCTGGGACTTACCACTCGTCCTGCATGTGCTCGTAACAGGGTGCGAACTTCAGCCATAATCAGGGCAGCACCGACACTGTGCCCGGAAACGTCGGCAATCAGCAGGTCAATGGTGTGATCATCCCGTTTAAAATAATCGTAGTAGTCGCCACCAACATGGGCTGCAGGGTAACAGCGCCCGGCAAGTTCAACCCCGAAAAGGGTAGGAGGAGCCGCCGGTAAGAGTGAAATCTGGATCTGTTCTGCAATTTCCATATCTCGTTTAACCCTGGCATTGGCCAACTGTGCCAGCTCTTTTTCCTTCCGTTCATTTTCTTTTGCCTGCATCTCCCCGGCCAGACGGGCTGCCTGGGCCAATTGACCGGTCAGACTGGTCAGCAGGTTGACAAACTCTTCGGTAAACAGACCAACTATTGTTTTTGAAAAAACCGAAAGAGCCCCCAGACTTTCTTCACCTTCACGAAAGATCGGGATATGGGCAAAGGCGACAAAACCTTCTGCTGTTGTCTTTGGCATATCGACAATTTCCTGAAGATTGCTGATGTCGTTGACGAAATGCGTCTTCTGGTCAATCATGGCCATCCGCACATAGGGATCACTCTCAAGATACCAGTGCTCCTGGTTTATCGGGCGTCGATCACAGCCTTGGTAGCTCTGGATAGTCAGTGGAATGTCGCTGTTGGTGCGGATCTGGATCAGAGCTACATCGATTTTGAACTCTTTCAGCAGGAGTTGTAGCAGTTCATCCATAATGGTCTGCAGATCCAGGGTCCGGTTAATGATTTCTGAGGCCTTGAGCCGGACATAGAGCGCTTCACGGCTTTGATCGAGTGACGTTCTGACGGAGCTGAAGATGTCGTAGACCGATTCCATTCTGCTTCCCATGTCAGACAGATAGCTATCCATGATGGCGCCGGCAGCAGCAGCGCCTACCGAACCGGCCAGTGTCCGTTCTACAAAGCGTTTCATGGCAGGCAGTTCAAACTCGGGAACCATGGTTTCGTCTTCAATGCGACGACCTTTCTGGTAGTCTGCTAATGCCTTTTTTGCCTCATCATGACCGATGAACTTTCCCATCAGGCCGACGAACTGCGGGATGCTGACCGGCTTTGAGAGACGTTTTTCAGCACTTTTTACCTGCCTTCGTTCTGTCTCAAACTTACCGATGAAACGGCGTACCTGTTCTTTTTCGTGGTCACTTTGGGAAACGAGTAATGAGCAGACCAGATAGGCACCGATATTGAACAGCATGCTCCAGAACAGGGAGTGGCTCCACATATCCATGTCGGTCAGACCGAACAGGGCGGTAGGTCTCAGGAGCGCCTGATTAAAGAGACCATTCGTGATAAGCGGGCTATCCGGGGCACCGGCATAGAAAGAGGGGAGCAGCAGAGTGTAACACCAGACCAAAAAACCCAGCGACATACCAGTGATGGCGCCGATTTTATTGCCCCGGTGCCAGTACAGTCCGCCAAGTAAGGCCGGTAGAAACTGCATGGCAGCCAGAAATGAGATCAATCCCATATTAACCAGCATGAACGACTCGCCAACGGCCCGGTAGTAGAAGTAGCCCAGAAAGACCACCAGAAAAATGGCCAGTCGCTTCAGGTTAATCAGTAGCAGTGGAAACCACTGTTTAGGGGTAATTCTGACGATTATCGGCATAAACAGGTTGTTGAGCAGCATGGTTGATATTGCCACAGATTCCACCATAACCATGCCTGCAGCAGCAGAAAGCCCGCCCAGAAAAGCAACCAGGGCAATGATCTCATTACCTGCCTTTAGAGGGACACTGATCACAAAGTAGTCCGCCCCGGCATTGCCACCGCTCTGCATGATGCCAGCCAGAGCAATCGGCATGATAAAGATGTTGATCAGAAACAGATAGGTTGGAAATAGCCACATCGCCTTGCTGACATGGCGCAGATCTGCATTTTCTATTACCATTACATGAAATTGACGTGGCAACAGGATAATCGCCCCCATAGACAGCAACAGCATGGTGGAAGAGGGGATGAATCCTTTGGTATCAACAGGATGTAACGTGAAGAGTCGTACAAATAACTCCGGGTAATGGGTCTGGAAACGGTGCAGAATATCCCCGAAACCATCAAACAGATACCAGGTTACAAAGATGCCAACGGTAACCAGACTTATCAGTTTAACAACCGATTCAAAGGCTACTGCAGCGATCAAGCCTTCGTGCCGCTCTGATGAAGGGAGGCGACGGGCACCGAAAATAACGCCGAAGATGGATAGAATAATCGCCAGGGTAAGCCCGGTGGGAAGAGACATTGATTGGTCTGCTTCGCGTAGATGTATGACGTTTTCAGTGACGCCGCTGACCAGTGCAAACGAGGTAACAACTGCTTTTATCTGCAAGGCGATGTACGGCATGATCCCCAGCACTGCAATCAGGGTGATCAAAGAACCCAGCAGTTGAGAGCTGCCATAGCGCAGGCTGATAAAATCTGCAATGGATGAGACGTTGTTTTCTTTACTGATCCTGATGATCCTCCGCAGGATAAAAAACCAGGAAAAGGCAACCAGGGAAGGCCCCAGATAGATCATCAGGAAGTCAATGCCGCTGGTGGCTGCCTTGCCGACACTGCCGTAAAAGGTCCATGAGGTGCAGTAGACCGCTATGGAAAGGCTGTAGACATAGGGGTTGCTGACCAGGCTGCGGCCTTGCTCAAAGCGACGTCGTGCATACCAGGCTACCCAAAACAGTATTCCGGTATAGGCTATGGTTATACCGGCGACATATAGGTTACTCAAGGTCACTGGGGGGCCTGCTCTTCAGCGCGCTGATCACCGACTTCATGCTCCACCGAGGTGACAAACAGGTAGATCACCCCGATTGAGATAGCCCAGCCGATTGTAAGATAAAGGTACATGACGGGAAAACCGAATATGGTGGTCGGCTGATTGAAGATCTTGAGAAAGGGGAAATTGAGCATGACATTGCCCAAAACAAAGAAGATAACCCAGGATTCCCGGAGGTGAAGTCTTTTTAAAAGTCTTTGTCCCCTTGAACGCCACATACAGGTTACCTGCTTTCAGAAATCGGCTATCGGTAATGCTACAGTAAAATAGTACCATTGAAGCAGCCCCTGTGCAACTGCAGGCGCTGAAAATTGTTGCTCCCGGAATCTCAAATGGAATCGTTTGACGCCTTACGGCAGGTATGGTAGCGTTACGCACCAAATGTATGTATCTAAGGAGGCTGTCGGACTTAGGATAAATCTATTGCAAATCTGCCTGGACGGTTCATATTTCGCCGTTTTTTTCGGTCAATAGAACAACTATTGACCTTCAAAAGCGACATAATCTGCCCTCGCCCAGTCAAATTTTCGCTACGATTTCCTAAATCCGACAGACTCCTAGCCAACCTTGTTGTAATTCGGATGGTGTCCCATGTTACGATATCTGCTCTGTTGTGTTGGACTGTGCCTGCTGGGCGCCTGCAGTTCCATGCATCCTGTTGATTCTTCTGAACCCCAGATAGTTCCACACGATGGGCTTGGTTATTATGCCCAGGCGCGTCTTGCCTGGAATGATGGCAATGGTGATCGCGCCCTGATGCTGAGTCGTAAGTCCCAGGCAGCTGATGTTGAAAGTCCCTATCCGATTATTCTGGAAGCTGAAATACTGCTTAAATCTGGTCAGATTCAGGATGCGTTGGCTACGGTTGACCGTGCGATCAAGGTGGCACCTGATTATCGCCCGCCGTACCTGTTGGGAGGCGGTATCAGAACTTCTCTGGGACAGCCAAAAGAGGCCGTGGTCTATCTGCGCCATGCGGTTCGGTTGGAGCCTGGCAAGGAGGATGCGGTACTTTCGTTGGTAACAGCGTTGATGCAACTGTTTGAGTATGAAGAGTCGGTTACCGTTCTGAAGAGTCTGGTTAAGGAAAAACCTGAGTCTGCCGTTGGAAACTACTATTTGGGCAAAGTGTATAGCCAGATGAAGTTATACCGTGAAGCAACCGGCTATTATCAGCGTGCCCTTGCTTTACGGCCTGATTTTATTCAGGCTTCGATTGATATGGCCATAACCTATGAGGCGCTTGGCGACTATGATCAAGCGATCAATACCTATAAGGCGGTGCTGGAAGATGCTGAAAATCGCGCCCCCCTGATTCAGCACCTGATTCAGCTGTTTATCCAGAATCGACGCTATGAAGACGCCCTGGTTTACCTCAAGAAATTGCAGGAAATGGGGCTTGCTACCCTGGAAACCAATCGAAAGACCGGTCTGATTTATCTTGAGCTTGAACGGTATGATGAGGCGATAAAGACATTTGCCGAGATGCTTGTGACTGACCCTGAGGCACACCAGATACGTCTGTACCTGGCTGACGCCTATGAAGGAAAGGGGGATCTTACCCGTGCCGTTGATGAGTTCAGGAAGATTCCTGCTACTGCATCAGTTTACCCGGATGCGGTAGGTCATCTTGCCTTTATCTACAAGGAGCAGGGTAAGGGGGCTGAAGCGATAAGTCTGTTGAAACAGACCATCGGGGCTAATCCTGACAAACTTGAACTGTATCTGTCCCTGGCGACACTCAATGATGCACTTGGCTACTCTGAGCAGGCCTTGAAGTTACTTCTGGATGTTGACGCACGTTTTTCAGGAGATGCCAGGTTTCAGTTCAGAATCGGTATGCTGTACGACAAGTTGGGCAAGCGGCCCCAATCCATTGAGCGGATGAAGAAGGCTGTGGAGTTGAACCCTAAAGACGCACAGGCTCATAATTTTCTTGGCTATACCTATGCCGAGATGGGAATCAACCTGAATGAGGCCCTGACCCATATCAAGAGGGCGCTTGAGATTCGGCCTGATGACGGCTTTTTTATAGACAGCCTCGGCTGGGTCTACTACCAGATGAAGCGCTACGATGATGCAGTTAGATATTTGTCCAGGGCTGCAGAGCTGATTACCGATGATCCCACGGTACTTGAACATCTGGGGGATGCCTATCATGCTCTGAAGGAGAACAGGCAGGCCCTGAAATACTATAAAAAGGCCCGTACCCTTGAGCCAAAGAAAAAGGGGCTGGAAGATAAAATACGACGGATTATCAAAGGAGAGCAGGAAGACAAATGACCGGCTGGTTAGGGGGGCGAAATCGGCTGTGGTGCATTATACTGTGTATGCTCAGTCAATTGTCTGTTGCCTGTACACCGGTTGAATCACCAAAACAGCAATCTTCTGCCTCTGCTGCCACTCCGGCTTATGGTGATACCCTCGTTGAAGGAACCATCGGTGAGGCATCCACCCTGATTCCAATTCTTGCCTCGGACAGTGCTTCGCACAGTGTAGCTGCCCAGATCTATAACGGTCTGATTAAGTATGATAAAGACCTGAAGATCGTTGGCGAACTGGCTGAGTCCTATCAGATCACTCCCGATGGTCTGACCATCACCTTCAAGCTGCGCCGCAACGTTACCTGGCACGACGGCAAACCGTTTACTGCCCGGGATGTGCTCTACACCTATCGTGTCATCATTGATCCCAAGACCCCCACCGCCTATTCCGAAGACTTCAAGCAGGTTGCTTCCGTTACTGCGCCTGATCCGCATACCGTGGTGGTACGCTACGCCAAGCCATTTGCCCCTGCGCTTGCCTCATGGGGAACCTCTATCCTGCCTGCCCATCTGCTGGAAGGAAAGGATATCACCAAAAGCCCGTTGGCCCGTAAACCGGTCGGCACCGGCCCATTTCGTTTCAAGGAGTGGGTCTCAGGCCAGAAGATTGTGTTGGAGGCGAACAAGGATTATTTTGAAGGTCGCCCTTACCTTGACCGTTATATTTATCGCCTGATTCCTGACACCTCAACCATGTACATGGAGCTTAAAGCCGGTGGTATTGACCAGATGGGGCTGACCCCGGTGCAGTTTGCCCGTCAGACCGAAACTCCCCGTTTTAAAGCTGCTTTCAACAAATACCGGTATCCCTCCAACGGATATCTCTACCTGGGCTACAATCTGCGTCATCCCACCTTTAAGGACAAACGGGTACGTCAGGCAATCACTGCAGCCATCAATAAGGACGAGTTGATTCAGGGCGTACTGTTCGGTATGGGGCAAAAGGCAAACGGGCCGATGATTCCCGGTCGGTGGGCTTATAATCCCCATGTCAAGGATATCCCCTTTGATCCGGCTTATGCCCGGCAGTTACTGGCAGAAGCAGGCTGGAAGCCGGACACTGACGGTTACCTGCGTAAAGACGGAAAGCCGTTGGGCTTTACTATCCTTACCAATCAGGGCAACCAGCAACGCTTGATGACGGCACAGATTGTTCAGCAGCGCTTGAAGCAGGTGGGGATTGAGGTACGGATCAGGATTGTAGAATGGGCAGCGTTTTTGAAAGAGTTCATTGACAAGGGCAACTTTGAGGTGGTGCTGCTGGCCTGGTCAACCTCCCAGGACCCTGATATCTATGATATCTGGCATTCCAGCAAAACCAAACCGGGTGAGCTAAATTTTATCGCCTATAACAACCCTGAAGTAGACCGTCTGCTTGAAGAGGGGCGCAGTACCTTTGACCTTGAAAAACGTAAAAAGGCCTATTTTCGTATTCAGGATATCCTGGCTGAAGAGCAGCCCTACACCTTCCTCTACGTGCCGGACGCCCTGCCGGTGGTTTCCTCCCGTATCCGGGGTATAGAACCTGCCCCGGCCGGTATTGGCCATAACCTGATCAAATGGTATGTGCCGAAGCTGGAGCAGCGCTACTGAAGGCGGCAGCATAAACGTAGCTGATCAGCTCAGTTGCCCTGTCTGCCGCAACGCCTCATACAGCACCACCGCCACGGCGTTAGAGAGGTTCAGACTGCGTACCTTGCCCGGCATTGGAATAGTCAGACAACGGTCAGGATTGGCAGCCAGCAGGTCGGCAGGCAGTCCGGCGGTTTCCTTACCAAAGACCAGAAAATCACCAGGTTGGTACAATCCAGGATCATAGCAGTTTCTGGCCACTTTGGTGCTTAGATACCAGAAGCGTCCGGCCAGGTGCTGCTGCTGCAACTGCTCCAGGCTATCCCACTGTTTCAGATCCACCTTGTCCCAGTAATCAAGGCCGGCCCGCTTCAGGTAGCGGTCATCAATGGAAAAACCCAGTTTGCCAACTAAATGCAAGGTTGCGCCGGTGGCTGCACAAAGGCGGGCTATGTTACCGGTATTCGGTGGTATTTCTGGTTCTATCAAGACAATGTTGAAGGTTCGCATAGGTAACGTATACCACAAGACTGTTTCCGTCCGCTTGCATTTTTTACAGGTCAGGTCTAGGATGCAAAATCTTGAATACATCAAACACGGGGACTATGACCATGAAGATTATTGTTACTGATGAGGTTGCTGATCAAGGGCTTGCGCTGCTGAAGCAGGACCCGCGTATTGAGATGGATGTTCGACTGGGGTTGAAAAAGGAAGAACTGTTGGCCCTGATTGGCCAGTATGACGTGATCATCACCCGCAGTGGCACCACGGTTGACAAGGCATTGCTGGATGCAGCAACCAGCTTGAAGATGGTCGCCCGCGCCGGTGTGGGTATCGATAATGTCGATGTAGAGTATGCCAGTTCAAAAGGGGTGATTGTGGTGAATGCCCCCTTTGGCAATACCAACAGTGCTGCCGAGCATACCATGGCGCTTTTGATGGCTGCCTGCCGTAACGTAACGGTGGCAAATGCCTCTCTGAAGGCTGGTGAATGGAAGCGGGCACCCTTTACCGGGGTGGAGCTGAAAGGAAAGACCGCCGGTGTGATCGGTCTGGGCAAGGTTGGCGGTCGGGTGGCTACCCGTCTGAAGGCCTTTGAGTGTGAGGTGCTAGCCTGTGATCCGTACATTGCAGTCAAGCGGGCCCATGACCTGGGGGTCAAGCTGGTCTCCCATGATGAGATCTATAAAAATTGCGACATCATTACCGTCCATACGCCGCTGACAGATGAGACCAAGGGGATGATCGGGGCACGTGAACTGGGTATGATGAAGGATGGCGTCATTGTGATGAACGTGGCGCGAGGTGGCATTATTGATGAATCGGCCCTGCTGGATGCCATGAACAGTGGCAAGATTGCCCTTGCCGGGGTGGATGTCTGGAGTGAAGAACCGCCCAGGACAGAGGTGCTTAAAGGATTGATTGCCCACCCTAAAGTGACCGTAACCCCCCATCTGGGAGCCAATACCCATGAGGCCCAAATTAACGTGGCGGTGGATGTATCAAAAGAGATCCTGAACTATCTTGATGAAAAGCCGCTTGAAAATGCGGTTAATATCCCCCGGTTCGACATGGCCCTGATGGATCAGATGCGCCCCTTCCTCAATCTGGTCAATGTCATGGCTGATTTTGGCATCCAGTTGCTGGATGGGCATCCTGAAAAGATCACCTTCAGTTATGCCGGTGCCATTGCCCACTATGACTGCTCACCGTTGACGGTTTGCGGTCTGGCAGCCCTGCTGGGGCGGGTGGTTGAGCAGGATGTCAATATGGTCAACGCCTCTTTGATTGCAGAACAGATGGGGATTGTGGTTGAAGAGACCAAGACAACCTCGGCTGATGCCTTTTCCAACCTGATTACCCTGATCGCTGAAGGTGACGGCAAGCGTCGCACCATTGCCGGTACCCTCTTTGAAGGGGCACCGCGTATTGTCCGCCTGCGGGATTACGCCATGGACTTCACCCCGGAAGAACATATGTTGCTGCTGCACTATGCCGACCGTCCCGGCATGATCGGCAAGATCGGTACCATCATGGGCACCCATGAGATCAATATCGGCTCAATGAATCTGGGGCGTAGTGAGAAAAAAGGAGAGGCGATGGTAATACTCTCCGTTGATTCTGCTGTTTCTGCAGGGGTCATTGAAGAGATCAAGCAGGCAACTGAGGCAACCTTTATCAGGGCGATTCATATGGCGTCAGTTAAAACTTCTGCTTGACCCTTCAGTGAATGAGGTGGTAAAGTAATCAATCTTTTAAGCATATTTACCTTTTAAAATAACCCCGTGAGGTTAGCAAAGGTGCAAATAAAACAAATACATACCAGTAAGGGTCTATCCGTGCATGCGCGGTTAGACCCTTTTTTATTGTCACGGAGGTGGGAATCATGGCAGGCGATACAATGAAAACCGTTATTTTGGATAACAGTGGTATCCGGCGGGCTTTAACCCGGATTTCCCATGAGATTCTCGAAAAGAACAAGGGGGTGTCTGAGTTGGTGCTGATCGGAATCCAGTCTGGTGGCGCCTGTCTTGCCCGTGAGATTTGCCTCTGTATGGAGATTATTGAAGGGGAGCGGGTACCGGTTGGTTCTGTCGATATTACCCTCTATCGTGATGATTTCAAGAGTCAGGCACCGCATAAAGGTGTTGGCAAGACCGATATCAGTTTTTCACTTGAAGGTAAACGGGTGGTGCTGGTGGATGACGTTCTGTTTACCGGTCGTACTATCCGGGCCGCTCTGGATGCCCTGATGGATTATGGCCGTCCAACCTGTATTCAACTGGCAGTGCTGATTGATCGTGGGCATCGGGAACTGCCGATTCGGGCTGATTTTGTGGGACGGAACGTCCCCACCAGTTTGAAGGAAAATGTTGAAGTGATCTTTGATGATAAACAGCAGCCACTTGAAGTGGTGCTGGAAAAATAGGGGAGGGACCATGGCAGCGTTCAAGCACAAGGATATTATTGCGCTCAGGGATTTAAGTAAGGAAGAGATCGAGCTGCTGATCTCGACTGCCGAGAACATGCGTGAGGTTAACAGCCGCGACATCAAGAAGGTGCCAACCTTGCGGGGCAAGACCATTATCAACCTGTTCTATGAATCTTCCACCCGTACTCGCACCTCTTTTGAGATTGCTGGCAAGCGGTTGTCAGCGGATACGGTCAACATCACCCCTTCCAGCAGCTCTGCTACCAAAGGGGAGACCCTGGCCGATACGGCACTTAACCTGCTGGCCATGAAGCCTGATATTATCGTGATGCGCCATGCGGTCTCCGGTTCGCACTACTTTTTATCAAAAAAAGTTGGCTGTTCAATTATCAATGCCGGAGATGGAGCCCATGAACACCCATCGCAAGGACTGTTGGACATGCTGACCATGAAGGACAAATTTGGCCGTCTGGATGGCTTGAAGGTGGCGATCGTGGGTGATATAACCCATAGCCGGGTTGCTCGTTCCAACATTCAGGGGCTGACCAAGATGGGCTCTTCAATCTATCTGGCCGGCCCACCAACCATGATGCCGCCTGGTGTTGAGCGGCTGGGAAATGTTACGGTTTGTAGCATGCAAGAGGCCATCCAGGATGCAGATGTGGTGATGATGCTGAGAATTCAGCAGGAGCGTCAGGGTAAAACGCTTATGCCAAATACCCGCGAGTATTCCCGTTACTTTGGGTTGAACCCGCAAAATATCAAACTGGCCAAGCCGGATGCCATGATCATGCACCCAGGCCCGATCAACCGTGGCGTGGAGATGTCCTCTTACGTGGTGGACGGTGCCCAGTCCCACATCCTGAAGCAAGTTGAAAACGGTGTAGCGGTGCGGATGGCGATGTTGTATCACGTCTGCGGCGGCGAACTTGCAGAGTAACAGAATAGCACGCGGGTGACGCGGCTCGGGCTGATCTACGCGGATTAAACCAGAACCAAATGGTTATATCGTTTGTTTGAAATCAGCGTCAGTCCGCCCAATCTGCGTTATCTGCGGTCCATTATCATGGTTTTTATACAAACTTACTCTTATGAGGTGACTTATATGAATCTTCTGATCAAAGGCGGCAGAGTGATTGATCCCAGCCAGGGGATTGACGATACCATGGACGTTGTGGTTGAAAACGGTCTGGTTAAAGAGATCGGCAAAGATCTGTCAGCTCCCGGCGATGCCGAGACCATTGACGCCACAGGAAAATACGTGGTGCCGGGCCTGATTGATATGCATGTGCATCTGCGTGATCCGGGGTTGGAGTATAAGGAGGATATCATCTCCGGCACCAAGGCAGCGGTAGCTGGCGGTTTCACTTCAGTCTGCTGCATGCCCAACACCAAGCCTGCAATCGACAACAAGGCTATCGCCTCGTACATTATAAATAAGGCTAAAGCTGAGGGCTTCTGCAATGTCTTTCCTGTGGGTACTATCACCCAGGGGATGTCTGGCGACCGTCTGGCAGAGATGGGCGAGCTGAAGGAGTCTGGCTGCGTGGCGGTTTCCGATGATGGCAAGCCGGTTAAAAACAGTGAATTGATGCGGCGTGCCCTGCAATACGCGGCTGGTATCGGCATTATGGTCATCTCCCATGCGGAAGAGCTGGAGCTGGTGGGCGAGGGGGTAATGAACGAGGGATTTACCTCAACCGAACTGGGTCTGAAAGGTATCCCCAGAGTGGCGGAGGATATTGCCACTGCCCGTGAGATCATGCTGGCTGAGTATGTTGGGGCACCGATCCATATTGCTCATGTTTCCACCAAAGGGGCAGTGCGCATTATCCGGGAGGCAAAGGCCCGCGGTGTCAAGGTAACCTGCGAGACCGCTCCCCATTACTTTACCCTGACCGATGATGCGGTACGGGGCTATAACACCAATGCCAAGATGAACCCGCCCCTGCGTGAGGCTGATGATGTTGCAGCAATCAAGGCTGGCCTCAAAGACGGCACCATTGACTGTATTGCAACTGACCATGCTCCCCATCATCTGGATGAAAAGGATGTTGAATTCAACGAGGCTATGAACGGGATCGTCGGCCTGGAGACTTCTCTGCCGCTTTCCCTCAGGCTGGTGGAGGAAGGGCTGCTGACCCTTTCACAGCTGGTTGAGAAGATGAGCTGCAAACCATCTGCAATCCTTGAACTTAATCGTGGCAGCCTCAAGGCAGGAGCTGTCGCTGACATTACATTGATTGACCCCCAAAAACAGTGGACGGTAACTGAAGCCACATTGGCCAGCAAGTCCAGGAACTCGCCCTGGCTGGGTGAAACCATGACCGGCGCTGCTGCATGTACCATTGTTGACGGTAAGGTTGTATTTTTTGGCAGATAATCAAGAATTCAGGAGTAATCACGTATGAAAGCAATCCTTGCGCTGGCAGACGGGCGCATCTTTAAAGGAAAATCATTTGGTGCCGGTGGTGAAGTAACCGGTGAGGTGGTGTTTAATACTGCCTTGACCGGCTATCAGGAGGTGCTGACCGACCCTTCCTACCGCGGTCAGATGGTTACCATGACCTATACCCAGATCGGCAACACCGGTATTAACATTGAAGATATTGAGAGCCGTGGTCTGTTTCTGTCCGGCTTTATTGTACGGGAATATCTGGATTTTCCTTCCAACTTTCGCTCCACTATGACCCTTGATGCCTATTTAAAAGAAAACGGCGTGGTGGGAATTCACGGCCTTGATACCCGTGCCCTGACCCGCCATCTGCGGGATCATGGCGCTCAGAACGGGATTATCTCCACCGTGGACTTTGATCATGCCTCATTGGTAGCCAAGGCCAGGGCGATCCCCAGTATGGCAGGACTTGATCTGGCTTCAGGTGTTTCCTGTGACAAGCCGTATCACTGGACCGAAGGGCTCTGGGAACTGGGAAAAGGCTATCCCCAGATTGATCCAGCGTCCTTGAAATACAAGGTAGTGGCCTACGATTTTGGCATTAAGTACAACATTCTGCGTTGTCTGGTGGATGCCGGTTGTGATGTCACGGTGGTGCCTGCAACCTTCCCGGCTGAAGAAGCGTTGGCCATGAACCCCGATGGTATCTTCCTGAGTAATGGGCCTGGCGATCCTGAGCCGCTGGTTGCAGTACAGCAGGAGATTCGCAAGTTTGTGGGTAAAAAACCGATCTTCGGCATCTGTCTGGGGCATCAGTTGCTCGGCCTGGCCCTTGGTGGCAAGACCGTCAAACTGCCATTCGGTAACCACGGTTCCAACCTGCCGGTCATGGATATGGCTACCCGCAAGGTAGAGATTACTGCCCAGAACCATGGTTTTGCGGTTGATCTTGATTCCCTCGGTGATACAGCCTGTCTGGGACATGAAAACCTGAACGACCAGACCGTTGAAGGCATTAAACACTGCAGCCTGCCGATCTTCTCGGTGCAACACCACCCTGAGGCTTCACCCGGTCCCCATGACTCCCATTATCTGTTTGCACGGTTTGTAGAAATGATGGAGCAACATCGTTCTGCCTGAGGGAGCTCATACCATGCCAAATCTGAAAGAACAGTATCCGGAACCGTATACCTATCAGCAGTATGAAGAGCTGCCTGAAGGAGTCCGTTTAGAGATTATTGGTGGCGTAGTCTATGATATGACAGCATCACCGTTGGTGAAACATCAGCTGATAGTTGTAAATCTAGCAGCGTTATTTTATCAGTTTTTTAAGGGAAAGCCCTGTAAGCCTTTTGTAGCGCCTCTTGATGTGGTGCTTGACGATATAAACGTTGTGGAACCGGATGTTTTTGTTGTCTGTGATCAGGATAAAATAACTGAAAAAAACATCAAAGGCGCTCCTGATCTGGTGATTGAAGTGCTTTCTCCATCGAACAACGTCAAGGATCGCCGGGATAAAAAGTGGCTGTATGAACGGCATGGCGTACGGGAGTTTATCTTGATCAGCCCGATGGAAGAGAATGCGGAACGGTACTGGTTACTTGAAGGTAGATACGGATCTCCTGATATATTTGCGTGGAATGAAACCTTTGCATCGTTGCTCTTTCCTGACCTGTTGTTTGATTTACAGGACATTTTTGAAAAAAACGATGTTGTGGCAGAGCCTGATCCAATCTGGTTGACGTCGCTGGCGAAAGACCGAAACAAGCCGTTTGACAAACAGCACAATGCGGTTGCTTGAGCTGTATCAGTCAGGTGAGCTGCTGAATCGTATAAGGGCTGGGTATCGCAGACTGGCCGCCTGTGATCTCTGCCCCCATTGCTGCGGAATTAACCGGATCAAGGGGGAGCAGGGCAGATGCCGTAGTGGTCTTAAGCCGCGCATCGCTTCGGCTAACCTGCATCGGGGGGAAGAACCACCAATTAGCGGTAGTAGGGGGTCAGGCACCATCTTCTTCTCCGGTTGTACTCTGGGCTGTCTCTTTTGCCAGAACTTCCCGATCAGCCAGCAGAATAATGGTGAAACCATCAGTACGGCAGAGCTTGCCAGGCGGATGTTGCAACTTCAGAAGCGTGGAGCCCACAACATCAATCTGGTAACCCCTACCCACTGGTTGCCCCAGTTTCTGGCAGCCCTCTGGCTGGTCATCCCGCAGGGATTTAACCTGCCGATTGTCTGGAACTGCAGCGGCTATGAAACCGTGGAGGCACTGCAGTTGCTGGATGGCATTGTCAGCATCTATCTGCCTGATATGAAATACAGTGATGATGCCCAGGCTGTTGAACTATCCGGAGCGCCGGGCTATAGCATGATCAACCGGCTGGCAATACAGGAGATGTTACGACAGGTAGGTCATCTTCAGGTTGATAACGATGGAATTGCGGTACAGGGACTGATTATCCGTCATCTGGTACTGCCACAGGGCAGGGCAGGTTCGGCTGATACCCTGCCCTGGATAGCTGAACATGCGGGGTTGGAAACCCACATCGCCCTGATGAGTCAGTATTTTCCGGCAGATCGGGCAATTGAAACGGACGGTATCAATCGTGGGCTGACTCACGACGAATATGATGCCGCTGTAGAAGTGCTGGAAGAGGCAGGACTAGAAAACGGCTGGGTGCAGGAGCTGGATCAGGAACGGGAGCGTATTTAATGTTGTTCGGGAGAGAAGTGCCATGAGAGAACTGCTCAACACCTGTGCAAAGATTGAAAGAGCGGTGAGTGATCTCTATTTTCTGTTTGAACAGACATTTAGTACAACTCCACAGCTTGCGTTACTTTGGCAGAAAACAGCTCGGGAAGAACTGAATCATGAGCAACAGTTTTTATTGGCCAGTCGTCTTTATGCCTCGCAATTGACCCCTGACAGTTCTGTTAGTCTTGAACGGCTGCTTAAGATTCTTGATGCTGTACATGGAGTGCATAACAAGGCAATACAATCGCCACCAAGCCCGAAACAGGCTCTAAAACTGGCAATTAGCCTTGAAGAACAGCTGGTGGAGACTCATCTTAAAGCGGTTCTTTGTTTTGACGAGCAATCGGTAAACAGGCTCTTTAAGGCGATGATGGCAGCTGATCATGAACATGTGGCTGCTTTGCAAAAGTTTTTTGATACAGGTGAAGTGAACGAACAAGTATGAGAACTGTTGTTCTGCTGTTTATCTCCAACATCTTCATGACCTTTGCCTGGTATGCCCATTTAAAGAACCTAAGTAGTCGGCATTGGTTTATTGCAGTCCTGGTCTCGTGGGGCATCGCTTTTTTTGAGTATCTGGTTCAGGTGCCTGCCAACCGGATCGGGTATCATGGTTCATTCAGTCTGGCGCAACTGAAGATCACCCAGGAGGTGATTACCCTGGCGGTATTTGTCCCGTTTGCCGTGTTGTATATGGGGGTGCCGTTGAAGCTTGATTATCTCTGGGCCGGATGTTGTCTGGCCGGAGCGGTGTATTTTATTTTTAGATAAGAGAAACGAAGGAGTAACGTATACATGCCAAAAAGAACAGACATCAAAAAAATCCTGATCATTGGAGCAGGACCAATCGTCATTGGCCAGGCCTGTGAATTTGACTATTCCGGTACCCAGGCCTGCAAGGCTTTGAAGGAAGAAGGCTATGAGGTGGTGTTGCTGAACAGTAACCCGGCCACCATCATGACTGACCCTGATTTTGCTGACCGCACCTACGTTGAACCGGTAACGCCCGAGATTCTTGCCAAGATTATCGAGAAAGAACGGCCAGATGCGGTGTTGCCGACACTTGGTGGACAAACGGCCTTGAATACTGCAGTCAGTGTGGCTGAAATGGGTATTCTGGACAAGTTTGGGGTGGAGTTGATCGGTGCCAAATTACCGGCCATCAAGAAGGCCGAGGATCGCACCCTGTTCAAGCTGGCTATGGAAAAGATCGGGCTTGCAGTTCCCAAATCAGGTCTTGCCCACAACCGCCAAGAGGCTTTGGATGTTGTGAAGGATATAGGTTTTCCCGCCATTATCCGCCCTTCCTTTACCCTGGGAGGGACCGGCGGCGGTATCGCCTACAACATGGAAGAGTATGAACGGATGGCCATGGTGGGGATTGATGCCTCGCCAACCGATGAGATTCTGATTGAAGAGTCGGTCATCGGCTGGAAGGAGTACGAGCTTGAGGTGATGCGTGACACCGCTGACAATGTGGTGATTATCTGCTCCATCGAGAACTTCGACCCAATGGGGGTTCATACCGGCGATTCCATTACCGTTGCCCCGGCCCAGACCTTGACCGATAAGGAATACCAGATTCTACGGGACGCCTCTCTTGCAATTATCCGGGAAATCGGCGTGGATACTGGTGGTTCAAATATCCAGTTCGGGATCAATCCCCGTGATGGCCGTCTGGTGGTGATTGAGATGAATCCAAGGGTTTCCCGTTCCTCGGCATTGGCATCCAAGGCCACCGGCTTCCCCATCGCCAAGATTGCGGCCAAGTTGGCGGTGGGTTACACCCTGGATGAGATCCGTAACGACATTACCCGTGAGACCCCGGCCTGTTTTGAACCGACCATCGATTATGTGGTGACCAAGATCCCGCGCTTTACCTTTGAGAAGTTTCCGGCTGCAGATGCTACCCTGACCACTCAGATGAAATCGGTGGGAGAGGTGATGTCAATTGGCCGCACCTTCAAGGAGTCGTTCCAGAAGGCGCTACGCTCCCTTGAAATCGGTGTCTGCGGTATGGATTCAAAGTTGTTTGATCTGGCAGAGGAGACTCGCCGGGCGTTGACTGAAAAAGAGCAGCAACTGCTGCTTGAGAAGTTGATGACCCCTAATGCTGATCGGCTCTGGTATCTGGGGGATGCCCTGCGCAGTGGTATGACCGTGGAAGAGATCCATCACCACACCGCCTTTGATCCCTGGTTTGTCAACAATATCCTGCAGATTATTGAGAAGGAAGAGGAGCTGAAAGGGCTGAATCAAGCCAGTATTACTGCTGATCAGATGTTTGAAGCAAAACAGTACGGTTTTTCAGACAAGATGTTGTCAAAACTCTGGAAGATATCTGAAGATGCGGTTCGGGAGCTTCGCTGGAACCTGAATATTCGTCCGGTTTACAAGCGGGTTGATACCTGCGCTGCCGAGTTTGTTGCCTACACCCCCTATCTCTACTCAACTTACGAGCAAGAGTGCGAGGCAGAGGTGACAGATCGCAAGAAGATTATCATTCTTGGTGGTGGCCCCAACCGGATTGGCCAGGGGATCGAGTTTGATTATTGCTGTGTGCATGGTGTCTTCGCACTGGCTGAGGACGGTTACGAAACCATCATGGTTAACTGTAATCCAGAGACGGTTTCCACCGATTATGATACCTCTGACCGTCTTTACTTTGAGCCTTTAACGCTGGAAGATGTGCTTGAGATTGTTGCCAAGGAGAATCCGGTTGGAGTAATTGTTCAGTTTGGTGGCCAGACTCCGCTTAAGCTTGCGGTGGCGTTGGAAAAGGCTGGGGTGCCGATTATCGGTACCAGCCCGGATGCCATTGACCGGGCTGAAGATCGTGAGCGGTTTCAGGAGATGCTGCACAAGCTGAATCTGCTGCAGCCTGCCAACGGTACGGCCCGTTCTTTTGAGGAGGCTGAAGAGGTGGCTAACCGGATCGAGTATCCGGTGGTGGTACGTCCTTCTTATGTACTTGGTGGCCGGGCCATGGAAATTGTGTATGATGTTGAGAACCTGCTGCGCTATATGACGACTGCAGTGCAGGCCTCGCCGGAACACCCGATTCTGGTGGACAAGTTTCTGGATAATGCCATTGAGGTTGACGTTGATGCCCTCTGTGATGGTGTCCAAGTTGTGATCGGCGGGATCATGGAGCATATTGAGGAGGCCGGTATCCATTCCGGTGACTCCGCCTGTTCGCTCCCTCCCTATTCACTCTCTCAGGAATTGATTAATGAGATCAGGCGTCAGACCGAAGTGATGGCGCTGGAGTTGAACGTAAAAGGGCTGATGAATGTTCAGTATGCCATTAAGGATGGTACGATCTATGTGTTGGAGGTAAACCCCCGGGCTTCTCGTACCGCACCATTTGTGTCCAAGGCCACTGGCCGTCCTCTGGCAAAGATTGCGGCGCGGGTTATGGCAGGGAAAACCCTCGCCGAGTTGGGTGTTTCAGGCGATATTGTGCCTTCTTACTACTCGGTCAAAGAGGCGGTCTTCCCCTTTGTCAAGTTTCCGGGTGTGGACACCCTGCTGGGACCGGAGATGAAGTCAACCGGTGAGGTGATGGGGATAGGCGACAGCTTTGCAGAGGCCTTTGCCAAAGCCCAGATGGGAGCCAATGTTAAACTGCCGATGAAAGGGAATGCGTTTATCAGTGTGCGTGATGAGGACAAGAAACTGATTGTAAATGCTGCTGAAAAGCTGTATAAGGCTGGTTTCGGTCTGTTGGCCACCGGTGGCACCGCTTCTTTTCTTGAAGAAAAAGGGATACCGGTTAAACGGGTTAATAAGGTGAAGGAAGGACGTCCCCATATTGTAGACTCTCTGAAAAATGGAGAGGTGCAACTGGTGATAAACACCACCCAGGGAGCCCAGGCTGTTGTTGATTCCTTTTCAATCAGACGTGAAGCCCTGATGCATAGCGTAGCCTATTATACTACTACCGCCGGTGCTAATGCTGCAGTAGATGCAATTATTAACCTGAAGGAGCAAGACTTACGGGTCAAGCCTCTTCAGGATTATCTTTTTTAGGAGCTGTTACAAACGATGTCTACAACCATCCCGCTTACCAAAGAGAGTTATGAGGCGCTTCAGGAAGAACTGAAACGTCTGATTCGTGAAGAACGTCCCAAGGTGATTCTGGATATTGCTGAAGCACGCAGCCATGGTGATCTTTCAGAGAACGCTGAATACGATGCCGCCAAGAATCGTCAGGGGTTCATTGAAGGGCGTATCATGGAGTTGCAGGGCAAGCTGGCCCGTGCCCATGTGGTTGATCTGACCGGCCTCAAGCCGGATAAAGTTGTTTTCGGAGCCACGGTTACCCTGTATGACACGGCAGCAGAAGAAGAGATTACCTACAAGATTGTTGGCGAGGATGAGGCCGACATCAAGTTTTCCAAGATCTCCTGCACTTCACCGGTTGGTAAGGCACTGATCGGCCACAAACTTGATGATTCTGTCAAAGTCAAGGTGCCAGCTGGCACTAAAGAATATGAAATTATTGAGATTAAATATGAGTAGGGGGTAGGGTATGGCACAGGCAGCAGCTAAAATCACCAAAGATATGACGTTTCTTGAGATGTTGCGGAGCTATCCTGAAACCGCCAAGGTGCTGAAAAAGTACAACCTGGCCTGTGCCAGCTGTATGGGAGCCCAGAGTGAGCCGATTGATCTGGGAGCCATTAACCACGGACTTGATCCTGAGCAGTTGTTGGCGGACCTGAACGCTGCGGTAAAATAGCTTTACGGCAACAGAAGAAAACTGAAAACGCCCCTGTGAGTCAATCTCGCAGGGGCGTTGGTTATTACATATTCTGCATTCTGGCAAAGAAGTCCATCCCCATATCAACCGGTTCTGCTTCCTGTTTTTCTGCATCTCCGCCTTCAAACAGTTCTGGTGGAATTTCAGCCAGAAACCTGCTGGGTTGGCGTTCTTCCCAGGTTCCATATTTGCGGCGCTTCAGGCAACGTGAGATGGTCAGGCGCTCCCTGGCGCGGGTGATCCCTACGTAACAGAGCCGACGCTCTTCAGCCACCTCTGGGTCTTCATCAATGGAGCGGTGGTGGGGCAGCAGTCCTTCCTCCAGCCCAACCAGAAAAACCTGGGGAAACTCAAGCCCTTTGCTGGCATGCAGCGACATCAGGGTCACGGCATCCAGGGGGTTGTCATCCCCGGTTTCCCGCCGGTTGTCTTCCAACAAGGCGATCCGCTCCAGAAAATCTGCCAGCCCTGCAGTCGGGTTTCGTTCCTCAAAACTGGCCAGCGCATTGATCACCTGTTCAATGTTCTCGATCCGCTTGCGAGCCTGTACCGGGTTATCAATGGTGCGGTACAGCTCCTGGTTGATCCCCAACCGCTTGAACAGGGCTGTTGCCTGAGGGGCCATTGAACTGTTGGTAAAGTCAGTCAGTTCCTGCCTGATCATGGTGTGAAATCCGTTTATTGCCTTACGGGTCGCCTCGCTGAGTCCTTCGATCTGATCAGCCATCCCCAGGGTGTCGTACAATGATAGATTGTGCTCCAGGGACCATTGCTGCAGGCGTAGCAGGCTGGTGCCGCCGATTCCCCGTCTGGGGAAGTTGATGGTTCTGACCAGAGCGGCCTCGTCCTTGGGGTTGGCCAGTACCGCCAGATAGGAGAGGGAGTCTTTCACTTCCTTGCGCTCAAAAAACTTCTGGCCACCTACCAGTACGTAGGGGACCTCCTCCATCCGAAGTGCCTCTTCAAAGGCACGGCTCTGGGCATTGGAACGGTAGAGGATGGCAAAGTCTTTCCAGGGGTGCTTGTCACGATATTGCGCAAGTTGAAGTTGTTCAACGATCTGTCTGGCCTCTTCATCATCTGTTTCAGCAATAAGCAGATTGATACGTTCACCATTGCCTGATGCAGTCCATAACGCCTTGTCACTACGTTTACTGTTGTTTTTGATCACGGTGTTTGCTGCATTCAGGATGGTTCCGGTAGAACGGTAGTTCTGCTCCAGCTTGACCACCTTGCAACTGGTGCGTTCTGATGAAAAATTGAGGATATTGGCGATATCAGCGCCGCGCCAGCCATAGATGGCCTGATCATCATCACCCACCACGCAGAGATTGCCATGCCCCTGTGCAAGCAATGAAATCAGCTTGTACTGACCGGCATTGGTGTCCTGGTATTCATCCACCATGATATAACTGAAGCGCTGCTGCCAATGCTGGCGAACCTCAGGCAGTTCTTCCAGCATCTGGACGGTCAGCATGATGATGTCGTCAAAATCAATGGCATTATAGGCCCGCAGCAGATGCTGGTAGCGGGGGTAAACGGCTGCCGTAACCTTCTCAAGCGGATTGGTTGATGATTTTGGATACTGTTCAGGGGCAATCAGGCGGTTTTTGGCAGAGGAGATCTGCCAGCGCACCATATCCGGCTGAAACTGTTTGGTATCGATGTTCAGGTCAGAAAGGGCCTGACGCACCACGCCAGACTGATCACTATCACTGTAGATGGTGAAGTTGGGTTTGTAGCCCAGCCTGCGGATGTCGCGGCGCAGGATACGGACCCCCAGCGAGTGAAAGGTGCTGATTAGTATTCCTTCGGCCTTGGAGCCTGCTGCACGCTTGACCCGTTCCTGCATCTCTTTGGCAGCCTTGTTGGTAAAGGTGACGGCAAGGATCTGGTCTGCTGGAATTTTAAGTTTGGCAAGCAGATGGACAATCCGGCTGGTAATAACCTGGGTCTTGCCTGACCCGGCACCGGCCAGTACCAACAGGGGGCCTTCCGTGTGGTGGACGGCTATAAATTGTTCGGGATTGAGCTGTGACATGGGGTAAGCGGTGTACCATAAAACAGGTAGCCGTGCAACCGTAACAACAGGGAAAATACTGTGCAGTTGTTGCATGATTGTAACTGTCGTGTAGAATTGAACATAGTATTATCACCGGAGGTGGATCGTGGCTACTGCCCGAAAGCTTGGAAAACAAAAGGGGAAGAAGATGTCTGAGTCTCAAAATACTACCACTGCCACTGAGCCGGTAAAGGATACAGCGGCAGCGCCGCGCTCAAGGCGGACACCGGCAGCCCGGAAAATGGAAGCTCAAGTAAAGGTTGAGGAGCCGTCTGTCATTGATCTTGATGATAGTGAGTGGTACCTGAATCGGGAGCTGACCTGGCTGGCATTTAACCGGCGGGTGATGAGCGAGGCTGCTGATATACGGGTGCCACTGTTGGAGCGGGTCAAGTTTCTGGCTATTGTTGGTTCCAATCTTGATGAGTTTTTTATGAAACGGATCGGTGGCTTGAAGCAACAGCTGGTCGCCGGGGTGCAGGAGTTGACGGTTGACGGTCGCAGTCCGCGCCAGCAGTTGCAGGAATGTCATGAGCAGGTTCGTATCCTGGTTAAAGATAAGGCAAAGCTGTTTCGACAGCTGATGAAGCTGCTTGAAGACAAGGGTATTGATGTCGTGGGGTGGAAGGATCTGAATGGTCGTGAACAGAAGTCCCTGCGCGAATTGTATGCCCGTGACATTTATCCTCTCCTGACGCCGCAGTCCATTGACCCTGCGCACCCCTTTCCGTTTGTTTCAAACCTGTCGCTTAATCTGTTGGTGACGGTTCGTTATCCTCGAGAAAATGATGTGTCGCTGGCGCGGGTCAAAGTCCCCCTGGGACCGGGTGTATCCAGATTTATGAGAGTAGGCAAGGCAGACCGGTTTGTTCCGCTGGAAGAGGTGATGGCGGCAAATCTGGATATGCTGTTCCCCGGTATGAAGGTTATTTCCTGCGAGTTCTTCAGAGTTACCCGTAATGCTAATACAGAAAAGGATGAAGAAAAGGCTGATGATCTGGTTGCGATGATTGAGTCAGAGCTACAGGAACGTCGATTTGCGCCGATTGTCCGGCTTGAAATTTTAACCGGTATGGACCCGGTACACAAAGGAAGACTTGCTGCTGAACTTGATCTTGATGAGGAAAGTGATGTCTTTGAGGTTACTGAGATGTTGGGGATGCGTGATCTGTTTGAGGTGTCACGCCTCAATTACCCAAAGCTTCATGATCCATCCCACCATCCGGAAGACCATCCCTGGTTGATATCCGCTCGTAACATTTTTCATATCATCAGAAATAACGGTGATTTTCTGGTGAAACATCCTTACCAGTCATTTGCCAGTTCCGTGGAGCGATTTTTGAACGAAGCAGCTGATGATCCCAAGGTCTGTGCCATCAAGATGACCCTCTATAGGACCTCTAAAGAGGGACGGTTGATCAAGTCTCTGGTGAGGGCTGCAGAAAATGGCAAACAAGTTGCCGTGGTGGTTGAGTTGAAGGCCCGCTTTGATGAGGCTGCCAACCTGCGGATTGCCGAGCGGATGGAAGAAGCCGGGATTCATGTTACCTACGGCGTAGTGGGACTTAAGACCCACTGCAAGGTGATTCTGGTGGTACGACGGGATTTTAACGGAATCAGGCGCTATGTACATATCGGTACCGGTAATTATCATGCAGATACTGCCAGACTTTACAGCGATCTTGGCCTGTTCACCAGTGATGGTGCCATAGGGCAGGATGTGACGGAACTGTTTAATTATTTGACCACAGGCCTATCGCCCAAACGGATTTATCACAAGCTACTACCAGCCCCCAAATTGTTGAAACGGTCGCTTTTGGAAAAAATTGATCGTGAGATTTCGGTGCATCGTGAAAAAGGTGGAGGGCTGATTCAATTTAAAATGAACGCCCTTGATGATTTTGAAATTGTAAAACGCCTGTATCAGGCATGTCAGGCCGGGGTAAAAGTAGATCTGTTTATCCGCGACTCCTGCCGTTTCAGGCCCGGTGTACCAGGGCTTTCAGAGACTGCCAGAGTCGTCAGCATCGTTGGGCGTTTTCTTGAACACAGCCGCCTGTACTACTTCCGTAACGGTGGAGAGGAAGAATATTTTATCGGGTCTGCCGATGCCATGAAGCGTAACCTTGAATCAAGGGTAGAAATTTTGGCGCCGGTGGAATCCTTGCTGTTACGTGAGGAATTACGTGCTGTTCTGGATGCCCATGATACTGATTACCGATATGCCTGGGAGATGCGTCCTGACGGAAGTTATCTCCAGCGTACACCGCAGAGCGAGCAGGAACAGGCGGGCTTACATGAGTTTCTGATTAATCAGAGCAATCAGGCTGTCAGGGAGGCACAACGCTTAAAAAAACGGGGTACCAAACAATTAAGCAACTGAGATGCTGGAAGTTGCGTTACAATAGGGGTGTTGCAGGTTTGTGCAACGTTTAATTAGCTGATTTTACAGTGAATGCTTGTGCGTATGGGTTGGCGGTGTTGCATTTGCAGCATTTTGATGTGTGTACGCTAACTTCATAACTGATTGTAACTATAGGATAATCTTGTTGGCATGTTTCGTGCTATGTAAATCCATACGTGGTAAAGGATTTAATCTGTTGCAGGAGGCATACAATGAAAGCAAAAACAAATTATAGTGCTATTACTGGAATCATTTCCATTGGTCATACTGATGTTAGTGGTGTGGTTTCTTTTGCTGGTGGAGATGCGTTGTTGAAACAGTCTGATGTCCTGTATGATGCGGGGCAGGATCAGGATGCACGTGTTGCAATGCGAGAAGCGCTGAAAATAGCCCTGCAGCGTCTTGATGCAGTGCATGGAACCGCTGCAACACAGGCTGAAGACGCAGATCAGGCACTGTCAATCGGCTGTACAACAGCCTGAATAACCCTTAGCGCAGTCCAAATCGATCCAGTAATTTACCCCACAAACGACTCATCCAGCGTCCCAGCTGGATTGAGATTCGTTCTAGCCAAGTTTCTTCACCTCTCATCTTTTTAAGCACCAAGGCCATATTTAAGCGTGTCTCGTAATCTTGGGGGTTTACTGTTTGAGCCAGGCGTAACCACTGAAGCGCCCCTTCCAGGTCTCCCAACATAGCCAATGAAATTCCCAACTGCCGCATGGAATCGTAATCCTGCTCGTTTAGTTCAAGCGCCTTACGAAACCAGGCAAGGGATTCCTTGTCCTCACCAAGCTTTGAAAAAGATACACCGATCTGACGCATTGCATCACTGTCATGTGTATTAATTGCCAGGGCTTGTTCATAGAATTTGATAGCCTTGCGATCCCGGTCAAGGCGGGAATGGGAAATACCCATACAACGCAGGGTATCACCATCATTTGGCTCAATTGCCAATACACGGTCAAAGCTGCGAACTGCAGCCCAAACCTTGCCGTTCATCAACTGCCAGACCCCTACTACCCGCATTAGAAACAGATCGTCAGGTGCCAGATTGAGTGCTTCGCTGAACAGACGTCCTTGTTCCTTGCTATTGTGTTCAAGGTAACCAGCTGCCTCTGCCTGAAAATACAGAAGATAGGCAGGATCATCCTTGGCAGCCAGCAGAGCTTCCTGAATAGCTGCCTTTCCTTCATCGTTTCTGCCAAGGTCAAACAGGGTGTCAATGGTGTGTGCTCGTTGTTGCAGGTCAGCTCGATTCAAGCAGCGTTCCCCCTTTTAAACCTCTTTCACACCCAGCCGTTTCATCCAGCGCCAGAGGGTTGTACGGTCAATATTCAGCTCCCGTGCAACTTCTGCCCGATTGCCGCTATAGCGGCTTAACAGGGAATTCAACTCTCCGGCAGTAGGTAGCTTTCCACCAGAGCGACGTGTATTCTGCGCTTGTTCATGGGACTGCCCCAGGAAATTGGTTGGCAAGTGATCCAGGGTGATCTCTGTTCCTCGGCAGAGTATGACTGACTGTTCGATCAGATTCAAGAGTTCTCTGACATTGCCGGGGAAAGAGTGGGTGAGCATCAACTTCAGAACTTCGGGAGAAACCGATCGTACTTTTTTATTGTAGGTGAGATTAAACCGTTGCAGAGCCATATCCAGAAGCAGGGGGATATCTTCGCGACGATCACGTAAAGGGGGGATATTAAGGGTGACGATATTTATCCTAAAATAGAGATCCTGACGAAAGGTGCCTTCTGCGACCATCTCTTCCAGGTTGCGATGGGTAGCGGTGATAAAACGGACATTGGCCTTGATTGGAGTACGTGCTCCAAGGGGCTGAAATTCATGGTTCTCAAGAACTCGCAGCAGTTTGACCTGTAACTGAAGAGGCAGATCACCTATTTCATCCAGAAAAAACGTGCCGCCGTTACACATTTCGAGACGGCCGGGCCGATTTTCAGTTGCTCCTGTAAAAGCACCTTTACGCACACCAAAGATCTCTGATTCAAGCAGGGTTTCTGGCAAGGCGCCACAGTTGACTATGACCATCGGTCCTTCGCGTCGGGGACTCAAATCATGAATAGCTCTGGCAAACAGCTCTTTTCCTGTTCCACTCTCGCCATTCAGGAAGACGGTTGCATTGCTGGCAGCAATATCTTCCATTACATCAAACAGGCGACGCATGGCAGGATTACGGCTCACCAGGCTTCGAAACGAGTATTTTTCCCGAATTTCATCTTTTATGGAATTAATGGGCGTCAGATCGCGGACTGTTTCAACCCCTCCCATAACATTTCCGGCAGCATCAAACAGGGTAGAGGCACTAACTGAAATCAGTTTTTTGCGGCCATTTCGGTCACTGATTTCTACTTCGCGCTGGATGGATTGACCGGTGGCTATTGCTTCAACCATTGGACAGGCCCCGGTGCAAGCCTCTGATTTGAATATTTCATAGCAGGGTCTGCCGATCGCTTCCGCTACCGGAACCCCGGTAATCTCTTCGGCCGCCTTATTAAAATGGGTGATGTGCATCCCTTCATCAACCGTAAAAAGACCATCAGCAACGCTGTCCATGATGGCGTAGATACGTTTCATGCTGCGCAGGGTCTCAACACCACCAATCGGGGTGCCTTCATCATCGTATAATATTGAGGCGTTGACAGAGACCGGGATTAGCTTGTCGTCATGATTTTTAATGGTAACTTCACGATTGGTAACAGATTTACCTTTTTTGATCGCTTCGCGTACCGGGCATGCGGTATCGCAAACCGAGGTGCGGAAGATCTCATGGCAGGGACGCCCAACAGCATCAGCTTTTTTGATGCCGGTCATCAGCTCTGCAGCGCGGTTAAAGGCAATAACGTGCATATCACGGTCTACCGTGAAGACACCATCTGCCACAGAGTCCATAATATGACTAAAATATTTAAGTTGTTCGCAGTTTTCTTTGTCAGCCATGGTGATGACGGCTCCCTCCGGGAACAGAGCTTACCGTTAGCAGGTAGCAGCCTGGTACAGTTTTTGGTTGGTTCGGTTACGGATGATACGAAGGGTTAATACGCCGGCAACAGAAAGACAGGCACCGACGCAAAGAAACAGGTAGCCCAGTGTTTCTGCAGTACCAAGACCGAACAGGTCCTGTGTTTTCAATATCAGCACCATAAAGAGACCGCTGAAGATGCTAAATCCCCCAATGATGTACAGAATAAAGGCAAGTATGGAAAATATCAGAGACAGATCTTTTTTCATACGTTTTTGACTCCTTTTGCAGATTCAGGGGGATAGCAGTAGTTGCTACCCCCCTGATCAGGTTATCAGGCCAGGAAGGCCCACATCATGGCCACCACAAGGGCAAGACCGGTGAATACTGCAATAAAGCCGAAGGTCTTGAATACAAAGTCATAAATTACACCACTGGGCTTTTCAACTTCAAAATGCTCCAGAATGCCTTGCTCTTCATAACGCTTCCACTGGTCACCACGCTCTTCAATAAACTCTTCCTTGTTCATCTGGCCGTTGAAGATAACGAAATCCATCGGGAACTTCTCTGGGCGGCCGTGGGTGTTGAAGAAGTGAACCGTGAAGATGAAGCCGGTTGCCAGCAGCGCCTCGTCAGAGTGGACGATGGTTGCCAGGTTAAAGGCCCAGCCAGGCAGAAACTGGCCGAAAAACTCGGGGAACCAGAGCATCAAGCCGGAACCGCCGATGGCGAACATACCCCAGAAGACTGCGATAAAGTCAAATTTTTCCCAGTAGGTCCAGCGTTCAAAGGTTGGTTTGGGACCTTTGAAGAGGAACCATTTAACCATCCCGATTACATCTTTAATATCACGGAAGTTAGGCATCAGCGAGTCTGGTCCGAACATACGCTGCAGGACATTTCCTTTTACATCTTTACGCAGCAGCAGGAAGTCAATACTCATCCAGAGTGCGCCCATGAAGTAGTAGAAGGTCAGAACAGCACAACCACGGTGAATCAAGCCCGCATACTCAACGCCACCAAAGAAGGACATCATGGTCTGTGCCCAAGCCTGATCACTGAACTTAAGTGGCAGACCGGTCAGGGAGAGACCCAGGAAGCTGACGATCACCGTGAAGTGCAGGAAGATGTGACGCTTCTTGAAGCGGTAGTACAGTTTGTGCGGCTCATCAACATGGTGTACATGGCCTTCAATCAGGGCCTTCTGCTTTTCACGGTTTTCAACAAAACCACGGAACATCCAGAGCAGCGTATGAACCCAGAATACGGCAAAGGTACCCACCAGCAGACCAACCATTGCCTTGAAGGTCCAGTACATCAAGGGGTAGTTTTCACGGTCGTGGTGGCTGCCGTGGGAATAAAACTTGGCAAACAGTGCAGTAGCCTTGGTGTGACACTGAGCGCAGGATTTTGCAGCATTGTTAGGGTGTACTGAAGATGCGGGATTATCTTTTTTCAGGACATTGTGGGCAGTGTGGCAGTCAGAACAACCAGCAGCCTTCTGCAGCATGCCCAGGCGATAGCCTTTGCCGTGGTAGCTATCCAGATAGGTTTCAACAGCATGGCCGTTGACATGGTTACGGTGCATCATTTTTTCATCTTTATGGCATTTAATACAGGCATCAACGTGGAACATCCTGCCTTCAATGGTACTGGCTGGTTGAACTTTCTTGATACCGTGCAATCCGTGGCAATCAGCACAACCAGGTGCATCCGGGTTGCCTTTCATCAGGGATACGCCGTGAACTGAATTAAGATGAACCTTCTGCTTGTCGTGGCATTTGATACAAGCCAGGGTAGCGGCTTTTTTATCACCCTTTTTAGAGCTGAAACCGTGAATGTCAGAGTGACAGGATACGCAGGTCAGGCCGTTTTTGGCATGAATGCTGGTGGAAAATTCTTTTGCTTCGTTGCCATGGCAGCGTGAACAATTCACCTTGTCCAGCTTGGTATTTCCCATCATGTGCTTTTTCAGGTCGGCACTCTGCAAGTGACAGCTGGTACAGCCATTCTTGCCATGGGGGGAAGCCGCAAAACTGTCGAGATTAATCTTGGCACCGTGGCAACCAAGACAGTTCTCCGGGTCATAGGCCATCTTGTCTACAGCTGCGTGGAGCATGCCAGGCAGGAGGAACAAGACTGAAAAAATGAGTACAACGAGTGTTACGGGTGTTCGGCGCATGTGCTTTCTCCTGAAAATAAAATGTGTTACTCGACAACCAGATGGTGCAGGCAAATATCAGGTCCTCGCTGCATCAGGCGGTCATTGTAACGAAACTCCATTTCTCGTAAGTACTGCATGAAATTGTGCCTGAATCCACCCTGATAATGGATCAGGCCTTGTTTAATGAATCGCCAGAAAGGCGTTGTAAGGGGGATACTGTCGCTGTCGCGAGCCTGACAATGAATTCGGTCAAGATTCAGACGTTGCATACTTTCGGAATCCTGAGCGTAGAGCCAACCCAGGATGTTGTCTTCTGCAAAACATAGATGCAATGCAACAGGTGCAGTAAACAGTAATTTGATATCTGAGCCGTTTTTGATTACTGCTGCCACTGGCTGGGCATTCTGGCCACAGTAACTGCGGCCAGGAAATTGATTAAACCATGTTTCTGGAACTGAATCGCTTCCGAGCTGTTGGATGAGCTCTTTTTGAGACTGCTTTGCAAGCTTTTCCCGGAGAATTCCAAAATATTTTTGAACGGTCTTAATATTTATCTGAAATGATTCCGACGTATCAGATGTACCGTCCATATTCCAGAACGACTTGGCCAAACCTTCCCGTATGGCAACAGCTAACTTGTCGTGGCGGTTATCAGCAGCGCTGAAGACTCGTCTGCAGAGAGAACATTTATACCTGCCGTCAGCCAGCTGGTACAGGCGACTTGTTGAACAGGTCGGACACTGTAAAGTGCTATTTGTTATAGGATGTTGCAATGTTTGGTTCATTTGCATGGGGTAGTCTGTGTATGGACGCAAAAAAGGGCAGTATCGTTTATCACTGCCCCGTAGAATAAGTTAGCTGATCAGTTTATGAGCGATATGGCTTAGTCCTGGCCATGCAACAGCAGTTGCTGCACCAGTAAAGAAAATGCCTGCTACTGCCAGAACCCTGCCAATGTACTTGCGATCATCTAAATCTGAAAAATTCTGTTTTGCCTTCATGGGCTGCCTCCTATGGCTGTGTTATATTGAGTTATGATTAACTGAAAAGACCGATTACTGCGCTGATAGCCCCGGCGGCAGACCAAGTGATAAACCCTGCCAGAAATACGCCGATAACGGCGAATATAGCCAGACTGCCTTTAGCGGTAGTTTCAGCCACCAAGGTTGAGAAATTACTTTTTGCTTTCATAACACGTCTCCTTTCAATTCCTTTAATAGTATCCAGTTGTTAAATCAAACAAAGGTTTTTGAGGATCTTACGAGCTTTTTCACTTCTTTCACTAAATACGCGGATACCTGCTTTAAGCATGGTTTCCATAAGCGAACGATCTGGGGCAGAGCTGCAAACTATCTGTTTAATGCCATTTTGGTGCAGCCATGCTGGAAGTAAAGGCGTTTCGGCAGCATTCCAGATGCCCATGCTGACATTGCGATGTTTTGACTGGTTCTGCTCATCATGCTCAAGAATAAAAAAAACTCTTTCAAATCCGCTGTTAGGATGGCTAAGGGTTCCGTAGTAAGGTATGGCAATTTTTCCGGTGTTCATGGCGTGCCTCGCTCTTGCTTTTAAACAGTGTCTGAACTTCTGTTCATGAGCACACAAATGTGTGTTTGTGTATAACTAATACGTATACAATTAGTGTGCCCATATTAAGAACTGTTTAAGAATGCGCTGTAACTTCATGAATTTACATAATAGATGTTTCTGTAAGAACATGAAACAGTAATACATATCTCTATGTTGCGTTGTTGACTTGCATCATGACTGTCCTCTTTAAGTGTTGCTAACATGCCTGAATTACACAGTATAGTTAAATATGTTGCATGTTGCATTTGTTGTTGCAGTGTTGCAGCTCGGTGTGCAACATATTTGTTGTTGCTGGTAGGCGCAGTGTGGTACGGGCTTCTGGTTACGAAGTCCTGTAAATTTGGGATTGGGCTGCGGGTTGCAGGGTAAGGTTTTGACTAAAATTTATTTGGGTAGGTGATATCTCGTTTTATATAGCATATTAACGGTGGTTTTTTTATCTGATCAACAATGAAAAAATGTTTGAAAACCTATATATTTGGTTTCTGCAACATTAATGCAACCGTGGTGTGCAACACGTGCAACTTGCCACAATCCTATTGCTTTTTTCGTTTTGCCGTGGTACTGAAAATTAAATTTGCAACATGATTTTAGAGACGCAATCAGTCGTTAGAATGAAAATCAAATTTGAAAAAGGGGAATCGACGCATGGCACATCACCACACCACTCCATCTCTTAACGAGCTGGTCACCGGGGTAGCCAACCGGCTCAAGACAGCGGGAACCGGCTTCTACCTGATGGTCTTCATTGCCGCCGCCGTGGTTCTGGCCTCTGCCGGTACCGGCCTGATGGCCATGATCAAGGGACATGAGGCATACTACAATGTCTATCGAGAGGTGCCGTGGGGCGTCCTGATTGCAACTTACGTCTTTTTTGTTGTCAGTTCCACCGGGCTCTGTTTGATCTCCTCCATCGGTCACGTCTTTGGAGTGCAGGATTTCATGCCGATCGCCAAACGTTCGGTATTTCTTTCCATTGCGACCATCCTCTCCGGCTTCTTCGTGATCGCCTTTGAGATCAAACTTCCCTGGCGGATGGCAATCTGGAACGTGATATCCCCCAACCTCACCTCAAACATTTGGTGGATGGGTACTCTCTACGGTATCTATCTGGCCTTCATGTTTGCCGAATACATCTTCTTGCTGATGAACAAGCACCGTCCTGCTGTCATCTGTGGTTTCAGTGGTTCAGTGGCCGGTATTGCTGCCCACTCCAACCTGGGCGCCGTGTTTGGTCTGTTGATGGGCCGTCCCTACTGGCAGGGCCCCTATATGCCGATCTACTTTATCGCATCAGCAATGATGACCGGCTGTGCGGTGATCCTGTTTTTCCACATACTAGGCTACAAAATTAACAGGCAGGAGATGTCCCCTGAAATGCAGCGCGCCCTTGAGGTTACTACCAAGATCGGCATCCTGTTGATCACTGTAATTCTGTTCTTCACCACCTGGAAGTTGATTGCCGGTGCTGCCGGTCAACCTGCCGGTGCCTACCCGGTCGTACAATCTGAAGTGTTCGGCCACCACGCCTTTGTTTTCTGGTTCTTTGAGATCCTGCTGGGGATGGCTGGCCCACTGGTACTCTTCATTTTATCCCGTGGAAAAAATTTGAAACTGATGTTGATCGCATCGCTGTCAATGATAATCGGTATTTTTGTCATGCGTTTCAATCTGGTCTATCTCGGTCAATCTCTGCCGGTCTACTATGATCTGGGGGTTAATGAGTTCAAGGAAATGTTGCACTACTCCCCATCAGTCTATGAGTGGGTCATTACTGCGGGCGGCTTTGGCCTGACTGCCTTGCTCTTCCTGATCGGCGAAAAGGTTTTTGACGGTCACAAGGTTGAAGATCACTAGACCACACTGCACTTCAATTACTACGACAAGGATACCAATCATGAATAAAAACATAGATCTGAACAATCTGCAGAACGAAGGGGTCGAAAACGTACCGATGCAGGAGCGCCGGGACTTTCTGAAGATGGGTCTGGCCATAACCGGCATCTTTGCCGGTGGCTCACTGTTTTCAGCTATCTCAACCTTTAACAGCGCCCATGCCTCTGACTTTGCCAAGAAGTACCCCTACAAGCCCCACTACAGCATGGTTATGCAACAGCACCGCTGTATCGACTGTGAACGCTGCATGGAGGCCTGTGTGGCCACGAATCACGTTCCAAAGGTACATGGCGCGTACCGCACCACTATCCTGGAAAAAGAAACCCCTGACGCCGTGGGCGGTAAGCGAGAATTCATTCCGATTCTCTGCAACCAGTGCAACCTGCCACAATGTACCCGGGTCTGCCCAACCAAGGCCACCTACAAGGACAAGACCACCGGCATCGTGCTGATGGACATCAAAAAATGTATCGGCTGCCTGACCTGCCAGGAGGGTTGCCCCTACAATGCCCGCTACTTCAATGAAGAGAAAAAGGCGGTTGACAAGTGCAACTTCTGTTGGGATACCCGGCTTTCCAAGGGCGAGAAAGATACCGCCTGTGCTCACGCCTGCCCGGCAGATGTACGGATCTTTGGTGATCTTTCCAATCAGGAAGACCGGGTCTTCAAGATTGTGCATCAGATCGAGCGGCCAGTCTGGGTTTTACGGCCTGAGGCAGGCACCCGTCCCAACGTATTCTACACCAAAGGGTAACTAAAACCACTTCACTCCAAAACGAGGATTTTACGCTATGACGATACGTTCACTATGCATAACCGCTGTAGCCGCCCTGTCCATGGCAGCCGGAGTTGCTGTTGCTGCAAGTTACCCTGAGGCTCCCATTGTCTACGACAAGCCGGTAAAAGGGGTGGTATTCTCCCACAAGATTCACGTTGACAAGGGTATGGCCTGTGATATGTGCCACAACCGGATTTTTGAACAACAGGCAAAAAAGGCACAAGAAAACAAAGATTTTGTGATGGAGTCACTCTATCAGGGCAAATACTGCGGCGCCTGCCATAACGGCTCACTGGCCTTTGCCTCCAATACCCGCTGCGCCACCTGCCATGTTGGTGTAAAAGGGGAAACACGGTTAAAGAGTGGTGGAATGCCAGGAAAAACTGGCCACTAAGATATATCTCCTCCTCTATAATCAGTAATCCTGTGAAAGGCGTTTGACCATTAATTGGGTCAGACGCCTTTTTTGCCTGTCTTTACAAAACACACAAAAAGGGGCGGAAGTAATCCGTCCCTTTTTGTGTGTTGTTAATCTGAATTGCTAAGGCTATTCAGTTATTTTGTACTTACCGCCTTCAAACTTCACATTTGCATTTAACACTTTAAGGTTTGTAAACCCTTTTGCCTTGAGGGTTTCATAGGCAATGCTGGAACGAATGCCTGTGGCGCAGTGAATAATGACAGTCTTGTCTTTGGGAATCTCTTTGTAGCGGGTTGAGATCTCTTCAAACGGAATATTCAGGGCACCTTTAAACTGCCCTGTTGTTCTTTCAGAAGCTCCGCGAACATCAAGGATAACAATAGCGGGGTTATCCAAAAGTTTGATGAAATCAGGAATAGTAACGTCCTGAGGGGCAAGTTTACGTACAAAGGTAAGCTTGGCAGGAGCTGCCTTGGGGCCTGCCTCAACCGGATTACCCAGTTTTTGCCAGCGGGCCAGACCGCCAGGGAAGTAGGTCGCTTTGGACAAGCCGTAATCGCGCATTAACTCGAGAGCTTTATCAACATCAGCCTGATTGTCGCTGTAGAATACAAGCGGAGCACCTTTGAATGAAGGCCAGTTCTCTTCCTTGTACTTGTCCAGATCGGCAGTGGGCAGGCTCATGGCACGAGGAATGTGACCAGCAGCAAACTTGTCAGCTGTCCGCAGGTCGATCAGCAGGATATTGTCGTCCTTGACAAACTTTGGAGAAGATACAAACGGCAGTTCGGCTTTGGTCCAGGCTGGATCTCCGCCTGAAAATACTTTGACATTGGTGTAGCCATATTTAACCGCCAGTTCAGCGCCTTTGATCGAGAAGGGGCAGGTGGGGCCACCGCACCAGAAGATCAGCAGTTTATTCTTGTCCTGACCTAGCAACGGGGAAATTTTACCTTCTTTGTCCTGCTTTTCCATTTCGCCTGAAGGAAGCATTAACGAGGTGGGGATGGTCCCGCTGTGGAAGCGTGAGGCCGGCCGACTGTCAAACATCAGATAGTTACCGGATTCCGGTCCTTTGGCTACCAACGCCTTGACTTCATCAACGGTGATAACACTGGTCCCTTTGGGTAGTGCAGGTCCTGCTGCTTTCTTAACCTCCTGCTTTATTGCTGCTGCAGGTTTTTCTTCTGCTTGAGCTGAAGCATTGATCTGCGGGGAGGCCAGCAGTGTTACGGCAATTAAAAGAGCGATACTTGTTGCAATTCTGGTGTGGATACTCATGAATATCTCCTTTCGGTATGTACCTTCAGGCCGTTAATGGCTTGAAGAGTGAGTGATTGAGTCTACGACTGTAAATCTCTGGATAATGCGTTGAAGTTTTTTTGAGGAGGAACAAATATTTCAAAAAAAACAGAGGGGAGTACGAGAGTCAGCTGGTCTGCATGGCTAAAGCGTAAGATTGGGAATGTTAGGAAGATGGCTGAAGCAAACAGCTCGAATGGCAATTCCGGGTAGAGTTCCTCGTGGTGGTCTTTGTGTAGTTTGTCTTCAAATGTATCCTGGCTAATGAATGAAGCTGAAGTAACAAGATCTTTGCAAAGATTTGATACATCATAACAATATGAAGCTGTTATGCCGGAAGATAGCATAACACAGATCAGCACTAAAAATAGAGTATGTTGTCTGAGGCTCTGCATGAATGTGAAGTATACATAGTCCGTTAAAAACGTCAAATTTATGCAGAAAATCATATGTGTGTCTTTTGTATATATAGCAAGTGTTCTGCACAGTCTAGGGTTTGCCTGAAAGGCAAGGCTTCTGTAATCTCTTGCATTAAATTAACCTAGCGATATAATAAAAACGATGTTTGTGTAAAATGTTGACGATAAGGGGTGGTTGTATAGAATAGATTCAGGTTACATACAGGATGTTACAACCAGAGGGGGTGGCTATGGACAGAGAGAAAAAAGATAAGCAAAAAAAGGAAGGTTTCTCGGTTGCCAGGATGCTTGAAGAACGGGGAGTCTCGCGGCGCGATTTTCTGAAATTCTGTTCTACTGTCACCGCTGCCATGGCGTTACCTGCCACCATGGCGCCCAAGGTGGCCCAGGCTCTGGACAAGGTGCAGCGTCCTCCGCTGGTCTGGTTGGAATTCCAGGACTGCTGCGGTGATACAGAGGCCCTGTTGCGCTCTGCCAACCCCACTGTAGGGGAGCTGGTGCTGGATATCCTGTCTGTTGATTACCATGAAACCATCATGGCAGCAGCCGGTCATCAGGCTGAGGCTAACCTTGAGAAAACGGTCAAGGAGTTCCAGGGCAAATACCTCTGTGTGGTGGAGGGCTCCATTCCAATGAAAGAGGGTGGTGCCTATGGCTGTGTTGGCGGCAAGTCCCACCTGGCAAGAGCCAAACAGGTCTGCGGTTCTGCAGCAGCCACCATTGCCGTAGGCACCTGTGCCAGTTATGGCGGTATTGCTGCTGCTGCGCCCAATCCCACCGGTGCAGTTGGGGTCAAGGAGGCGGTGCCCGGTGCAACCGTGATCAACCTGCCCGGCTGTCCGTGCAATGCCGATAATCTGACCGCTGTCGTCGTTCATTTTCTTACCTTTGGTAAACTCCCCAATCTTGACAGCCATGGTCGCCCCCTGTTTGCCTATGGCAAGCGGATTCATGACAATTGCGAGCGTCGTCCCCACTTTGATGCCGGTCAGTATGTTGAGCATTGGGGGGATGATGCCCACCGTAAGGGGCACTGTCTCTACAAGATGGGCTGTAAAGGTCCAGCCACCTTCCATAACTGTCCCACCCAGCGTTTTAACGAGAAAGTCAGCTGGCCGGTAGCTGCCGGTCATGGCTGTGTCGGATGTTCCGAACCCCAGTTCTGGGATACTTCGCCACTCTATCGTCGTCTGCCCAATGTGCCGGGCTTTGGTATTGAGCAGAATGCCGACAAGATCGGGCTTGCCTTTGCAGCCGGTGTGGGTGGTGCCTTTGCCATTCATGGCGCCATGAATGCCCTGCGAAAGGACAAAGATGGTACTGACGAGAACAAGAAAGACGGGGAGGAATAGACTATGGCCAAGATAGTCGTTGATCCGATTACCAGAATAGAAGGGCATCTGCGGATTGAGGCCGAGATCGAAGACGGCAAGATCAAGGATGCCTGGAGTTCCAGCACCATGTTCCGCGGCATTGAAAAGATCCTGAAAGGCCGCGACCCCCGTGATGCCTGGTACTGGACCCAACGTTTCTGCGGGGTCTGCACCACTGTTCACTCCATCGCCTCGATCCGGGCGGTTGAAGATGCGCTCAAGATCAAGATCCCTCCCAATGCCCAGCTGATTCGTAACATCATCATCGGCATTCAGGGGGTGCAGGATCATGTGATCCATTTCTACCATCTGCATGCCCTGGATTGGGTGGATATCACCTCGGCCCTTAAGGCTGACCCGGTCAAGACCGCTGCTCTGGCAGCCTCCATCTCTGACTGGCCCAATAACTCAGCCACCCATTTCAAGGCTGTACAGGAGAAGCTGAAGGCCTTTGTGGGTACCGGTCGCCTGGGTCCCTTTAGCAACGCCTACTGGGGGCACCCGGCCTATAAGCTGCCGCCGGAGGCAAATTTGATGGCAACAGCTCACTACCTTGAGGCCCTGGAATGGCAAAAGGAAGTCATTAAGATTCATGCCATTCTGGGCAGTAAGAACCCTCACCCCCAGACCTTCCTGGTGGGGGGGATGTCGATTCCGGTTGATCCAGATTCCCAGAATGCCCTGAATGCTGACAAGCTGATCACCATCAAACGTCTTTTGGCCAAGGCCCAGGATTTTGTTGAAAAGGTCTACATCCCGGATCTGCTGGCCATTGCCTCGTTCTATAAGGATTGGGCTGCCATTGGTGGCGGGGTGGGTAACTTTATGTCTTTTGGCGAGTTTCCTGATCCAATCAGCGGTAATCTCTGGTTTCCGCCTGGCGCCATCATGAACAAGGATATCAGCAAGCTGTTGCCGGTGGATCAGCAAAAAATTACCGAGTATGTTGATCACTCCTGGTATGAATATCAGGAGGGACAGGGCAAGGGATTGCATCCCTGGAAAGGTGAGTCAGAGGCCAAGTATACCGGGCCAAAACCTCCCTATGAGTTCCTGGATACGGATAAGAAGTACTCCTGGGTCAAGGCACCGCGCTACGATGAGGCACCCATGGAGGTTGGCCCCTTGGCCCGGATTTTGGTGGCCTATGTGGCAGGCCATAAAGAAAGTAAGGCTGCGGTTGATATGGTGTTGGGCAAGCTTGGCGTTGGTCCGGCAGCATTGTTCTCCACCCTGGGGCGTACTGCCGCACGGGGGATTGATGCCCTGTTGATCGCTCGCCAAACACCGGTCTGGCTGGATGCCCTGATTGCCAACATCGGCAAGGGTGACTACCGTATCCACGCCAATGAGATGTGGGATCCCAAGACATGGCCAGCCGAGGCCAGCGGCTATGGCTGGCACGAAGCGCCCCGTGGCGCCTTGGGACATTGGATCAAGATCAAGGATCAGAAGATCTACAACTATCAGGCTGTGGTACCATCCACTTGGAACGCCTCGCCCCGTGATGCCAAGGGACAGCGTGGCCCCTATGAATCCGCTTTGGTGGGTACACCGGTGGCCAAACCTGATCAGCCCCTGGAGATCCTACGTACCATCCACTCCTTTGACCCCTGCCTGGCCTGCGCCGTGCATGTTACTGATGCCAACGGCAATGAGCTGGTGCGGGTCAAGGTCTCCTAGGAGGCTGTTAAAAACTACTGCGGAGCCCGTCTACTGCGTTGCGCGGTGCTCGCTCCTTCGTCTAACTATAACGTTATGTCTCTGTCACTGCGCTCCGTGCGCCTTGTAGCCGTGCTTCCTCATAACGTTTTCAACAACCTCCTAGGAAAGGGGGCTGCCATGAGTGAGAAGAAGTTTAAACAATATATCTGGGAACTACCGGTCCGCTGGTGTCACTGGGTCAATGTGCTTTCCATTGTGGTGCTGGCTGCCACCGGGGTTCTGATCGGCAATCCGGTCTTTATCGGCAGTTCGACTGATGCCTATCTGATGGGCTGGATTCGTTTCATCCATTTTGTGTTTGCCTATGCCTTTGCTATCAGCGTGCTTACCCGGATGATCTGGACCTTCCGGGGCAACTGTTATGCCGGCTGGCGGGAGTACTTTCCGTTCATGGGGGCAGCTGGACGGGCAGAGATGAAAGAGGTGTTTGATTATTACACCTTTCGTAGCAAGCATCCACCTGAGACCACAGGCCACAACCCCATGGCTGCCACCGCTTATTTCGGGGTCTTTTGTCTCTACTGGTTTATGATCCTGACCGGCTTTGCCATGTATGCTGAGCATGCGCCGGGTGGAACCATGCATAGCCTGTTAAAACCGGTGTATCTGTTGATGACTACCCAGACAATGCATCTGTATCATCACCTGGTTATGTATCTGATCTTCGGTTTTGTGATCAACCATGTCTACAGTGCCTGGTTGATGGATATCAAGGAAAAGGGTGGAGAAATATCCAGTATGTTCAGTGGTTACAAGTTTACCACCAGCCCTTATGCGGTCTGCAAGAGCAGACTCTGGGATTTCTTTCCCTGGAAGAACAAGAAATAACACGGTTGGAACGGGGTGGGTGACCACCCCGTTTTCATTGAAAGGTAGCACATGATAACAACATTGGTACTGGGACTTGGCAATACCATTATGTCTGATGATGGTATCGGCCCCAAGGTGATTGAGCAGTTGCAGCAAAATGCCGGTCTGCCGGAAGGGGTGGTTTTGCTTGATGGCGGTACCCTGGGGCTGGATTTGCTGCCCCACCTTGAAGGGGTGCAGCGCCTGATTATTGTGGATGCCGTTGAGATCGGACAGCTTGCTGGAACCTGTGTGCGTCTTGCTG
>Ga0209373_10000889_pt1 | contig 40439 bp, 41 predicted proteins | sample Higcelweek5metaG_FD_187173 | JGI IMG/M metagenome (GOLD analysis project Ga0209373, IMG submission 187173) | Freshwater pond sediment microbial communities from the University of Edinburgh, under environmental carbon perturbations - High... | ecosystem: Environmental > Aquatic > Freshwater >... | reverse complement strand
GGCCGATCCTGAAAATATCCGATTCGTCAGGAAACATCATGTTCGATCCGGGATTAAATCCGGAAAGGGTCATGGATGCGCAGATTGCCAGAAAAATCGATTCGATTCTTTCCGATAACGATGCCCGCGCTCCGATTTTCGGCAAGAACAGCCCGCTCAATTTCGGCACCCAGACAGTGGCAGCTAAAACCGGGACCACTCAGGAATTCCGCGATGCCTGGACGGTCGGATTCTCGCCTTCAATCGCAGTGAGCGTTTGGACAGGAAACAATGACAACCGACCGATGAAGGGCGGATCGGACGGGGTGTTCGTGGCAGCGCCGATCTGGAGGGCCTTCATGGATAAGTTCCTCGCAGGGAGGCCGGTCGAGCATTTCATCGCCTATGAAACATCCCAGTCCAAAAGCGCATCTTCCGGGATGCAATTCGAAAAGAAAGTGACTTATTATAACAACAAGACCGGAAAGAAGATTTCTGAAAGCAAAGCGAAAAAAACCGATCCTGCCAAGGTCGATCAGAAGATCGAATTCGTGCCGAAAAACGGATCATCTGTTCCTGTTCCGACGGGGGACATTCAGACAAGCTATGCCGTTCCGAATCCCTCTGACCCGATGTTCGGCCGCTGGGGAGGATATTCCCTCACAGTCCCGCAGAAATAGCCTGAACGGCTTTTGGAAAAATCGCATATCGCATTATCCGAATATGCAACAAAAAAATCTCCGTTCCCGGAGATTTTTTATATTTCAAGAAAACTATTTTTCTGTCAGGTCGTATTGCCCGGTGATCATCCTCCATTTGACCTGGAAGAGTTCTTTGAGGGTTTGGAGATATCCCTTGATTCCGACCGTGCTCTGCCCGGAATCGATCCAAGTGACCGGAACTTCGATGATCCGATATCCCATCTTCTTGGCAAGCGCCAGGATTTCGAAATCTCCGCCCCAGCGGATGGCTTTCATCTGCGGGATGATGCGCTCCACGACTTCCTTGGAAAACATCTTGAATCCGCATTGGGTGTCTTCGATGCCGCGCAGGTCGAGCGTATATTGAATGAGCATGTTGCCGGCGTCCCCAAGCATCTCCTTGATTTTCGGCTGATGTTTTTCGATTTTGGATTGCTTCATGTCACGCGACCCGATGATGACGTTTTCTCCCGCGTCTATGTGCTTCCAGAAATCATCCAGGGTGCTGATTGGGGTGGCTCCGTCGGCATCCGTGAACAAGCGGTATTTCCCTTGAGCGTTGAGAAGCCCTTCCTGGACGGAAAACAGTTTCCCTTTATTCTCTTTTCGGTCTATCAGAGTGAGGCTGGAGACATATCCGCGGCAGCTTTCGACGACTTGGGCGGTGTCATCCTTCGATCCGTCATTCACGACGACGACTTCGTATGAAACATCCTTGGTTTTGAAATATTCCCCGATGCTTTGCATGTGTTCCTTGATTCCGGGACCTTTCCGGCTGGCTTCGTTGTATGCCGGGATAATGATTGACAGGAGTACTTGCTCGTTCATATTTTTGCTGCAGTTCATCGGAATGAAAAGCGGATTTGTTTAGAATGCTTAGTTATTATCGCTACGGAAATAATATCACAAAAATCCTAGGGGTTCAATTCGGCACTTTTTCGCTCCCGCTATTTACACCTCTCCATTTTGATGGTAAAATATCTTTTGTGTGCATAAGCATATTAATTGCTTGGATCGAATAAAACAAAAATCTTTTCTAGTATCTGGTTTTTTTGTTCGAAGCCGAATATTTCCAGAGCATTCAGCTTCGTGGTTCGAGGAGAAAACATAAATGGTGAGAAAGAAAAACGGCCTTTTCCAGGCTGTGGCTTCGGTGTTTGCCGCGCAAAAAAAACGGTTGAGCATCATCGGAGTCGGGCTCAGCGTCAATTGGATCACGGATCATCTTTTCGATTTCGTGCTCTATCCGTATGTCGTTTTGGAATACGGAATGGTCAAAGGAGGCATCATGATGTCGCTTGCGTCTTTTCTGGTCTGCTGGCTCATCATGATTTTCTATGATTGGTCGAAAAAGGACTGGTTGGGAATCGAAACGCTGAAGGAAGCAAGGGAATACAAGGGAACATCCAGATTGAGATTATGGATCGCGAAAACAGTCAGGAATAACCGCTTGTTCCTGCTGCTTGTCCTTTCAATCAATTTCGATCCGTTCATAACGACGGCATACATGCGCCGCGGCGCCAATAGGTATAATGGCATGAGGTCGGGGGATTGGATGGTGTTCCTGGCGAGTTGGCTCATCGCCAATCTGTATTGGACTGTCGCTACATACTATGGAGCGACAGTCATAATGAGCTATGGGCGAGGTATCGTCGAGATATGCGGCATCGCCGCGGGCATATTCCTGGGGCTCGTCATGGCAACGGTCATATTCAAAAGAAGGTTGAACTTCATAACCGGAAGGCTTGAACGCCACTTCTTGTTTCTTGGTGGAGAAACCAGGAAAAAGCTTTTCTTCAGATTCGTCACCGAGAGCTTCGCTTGGGCGCTGGTCATATATTGCGTGCTGAGGATCGTGAAAATAGTGTGACGCCCGCTTTGACATTTTATTCATGAGAAGTTATTCTTATACCATAAAACTCTTCTGATAAAAACAAACATCAATTTTTCAATGGACACCAAATCGAAAATATTTTTCCTGGCTTTCATCCTCATCCTTGAAGGATCGATCTTCGCTTCTTTCTATCGTTTCGTGATCGCCAAAGACTATATCGTCGAAAACCAGGAGGACTGCGATCCGACATTGGACAAATGCTTCATCTGGGAATGCGATCCTAATGCCATCGATGAAAGCGAGAAATGCACGGGAGATCCGGACAACGACACTTGGTATTACAAGCTTTCAATGAGGAATGCGAAGAATGTCCCGCTCTGCGATCCGGACAAGGATGAGAACTGCACCCCGATGATATGCGAGCCGGGCGAGAAGGATTGCTATGACGTTTTCTGCAGCGATGAGACGAACAAGCAATATGAACAGGAAGCGACGTGCAATGATCCGGTGGAATATGTGAAGAACAATCCGGAAGAGAAAGAGGATGCTGATTCGGAAGAAAGCGCGGATGAGGAAGAATGTGCGCCTGACGATCAGGAGTGCCTGAGCGCGAGCGAAGATGATGAATCCGAAGAGAATATGGATGAAGATAGTGAAAACGTCGGAGACGAAATATCTTCTGGTGATGAATATGAATTATGCCAACCGGGCGTTGATCAAGAATGCTTGAATGACGATAAAGCCGTTACGCCCCTGCCTGCTGAAACGGACATAAATTAGGATTCCTGAAACAGCTCTTTAAGAGGGCTGTTTTTTTGTTTTCAAGGAAGATGACTTGATGCTAGAATTGATAAAAAGGTCAAATCATAGCACGATCCTGAACATCTATTTTGCCGATCTGCTCGGAGTCCTTGAGGAATTGCTGGACAGGTGGGATAAGACGGCATTCTGCGCGTATGGGATATGGCTGATAATCGAAAACAACTTAAATTCAAACCGAAAGAAGACAATAACGGCAAGCTTGACCGGCTTTATTTAATAATATACAATGGAGAGGTGAAAATATCTCCTTTCCATTAAACATATTGATATATGGCTACCGATAACCTCATTGCTAAACTATATGAGTCCCCTAAAACAATCCTTACCATAAAGGACATAGCTTTGATTTGGCAAGAAACGAATAATGCCAATCTTCTCTCGAAGGTTAAATACTACGCAAAACAAGGATCGCTCATCCGGCTAACCCGGGGTGTTTTTGCGAAAAATAAAGAATATGAAGCAAAGGAACTGGCAACAAGCATTTACACTCCTTCCTACATAAGCTTTGAGACGGCGCTCCGGGAAGCCGGCATTATTTTTCAGCATCAGGATCCGATCTTCGTAGCTGGCCCCTATTCAATTACGAAAAAAATTGACGATAAAATAATTATTTTTAGAAAAATTAAAAGCAGTGTTCTTTACAGTTCAGATGGAATTAGGAATGAAAAAAATTATAGCATAGCTACGCCGGAAAGAGCATTTCTTGATACTATATATTTAGCTCCTAAATTCTATTTCGACAATCTTCGATCCATCGATTGGGAAAGATGTTTTGAACTTGCAAAAATTTACGATAATAAGCAATTGATAAGGCGAGTTGCTCAATATCAAAAAAAATATGCTCAATAAAGAAAAGCATCAATTGATCATGGGGCGGATCCTCAGAGATATTTATTCGGACATTTCGATTTCTTCCCTTATCGGATTCAAGGGCGGCACTTGCGCCTACTTTTTCTATGACCTTGCCAGATTTTCTGTCGATTTGGATTTTGATCTTTTCTCTGTCAATGAAGCTGCTCAAAAATTGGTATATGAAAAAATCGGTGGAATGCTTGGGAAATACGGAGAAGTGAAAGATAATTGCATGAAGCAAAACACTATTTTCTTCCTGCTTTCTTATGGCGATGCCGACCACAACGTAAAAGTCGAGGTGAATGTCAGAATTCTTATGCCGGATATCAAAGAGCACTATGAAATAAGGGAATATCTTGGAATTTCAATGCTGGTTGGCAAGAAAGATTATCTCTTTGCCAGCAAACTTTCAGCATTGACCAACAGAAAATTGCTTGCCATGCGTGATATCTATGATATTTGGTTTTTTGCGAAAAATAACTGGGATATCAATTCGGAAGTGATCAAAGCAAGGACGAGCAAGACTGTCAAGGAACATCTGTCTGATTGTGTTCTGATGATTGAATCAGTCAAGGACAATGAAGTTTTGCGAGGGCTGGCTGAGCTGCTATCAAGTGAAAAAGAAAAGGCATGGGTCAAAACTCACTTGCGAAAAGAGGCTGTTTTTCTACTTAAAAATTATATATCCGTATTGCCATAGTCAAAACATTGAAAAACGAAAGAGCTTTCAGCTTCAAGGATTTTTGGATGCGGCTTTGGAAGCTGCTGGAACCGGCGCATGGCTTGATGCGAAGGATATTTTTCGTGATGCTTGCAGTCGAATTGATGCGCCTTGTCAGCCCCTATCTATTGAAGCTGATCATTGATTCTATCTCCAATTTCAGCGCGGATAAGATTCTTCCGCTTCTGGTTTTGATCCTGGCTATGTTCGTTGCCAACGAAGCTGTTTCCTTTTTCCAATACACGAACGATCGGAGGATTTTCAAAATGCTGGCTGACAGCGAAAGCGATCTTGCCAATGAGACTCACAAGAAATTGATTTCTTTGGGGCTTGGCTATCATGAAAAAGAGAATACAGGAAACAAGGTCAGCAAAGTTCAACGCGGGATCGATAAGATCATCGATCTCCTAAGCAATCTTTCTTGGGAAGTCGCGCCCACGATTCTGCAGATCATCTTCACGACAGTAGCGCTTTTCTGGGTTGATTGGCGCTTCGGACTCGTCATTCTGTTTTTCGTGCCGATTTTCATCATGCTGACTTTGAGCGTGAATCGCAGGGTTTTTCCTTTGCGAAAAATGCGCTTTGACAACTATGAGCAGGCAGCCGGGCTGATGTCCCAATCGATCGTGAATATCAATACTGTCAAATCGTTCGTTCAAGAATCCCGCGAGCGGCAGCGGTTCGGCAATCTCAGGGAAAAATTGCGCCTAGGCATCATGCATGAATATGGAAAGATCCTGGCGCAGAATCTGAAAAGGAATCTGGTGATCGATTTCGGTCGGTTGGCCATCATGTCATTCGGAGTATATTTCGTTTGGAGAGGGAGTATGACTGTGGGAACGCTGGTGTTCGTTTTCACTATTTCGGAAAAAGCCCTGATTTCATTATTCAGGATTTCAAGATTATATGACCGTATTATGGAAAGCTCGGAGGCAGTAGAAAGGATCTATGAGATCTCGCATGAGAAGATCGATATTGAAAATCCTGGGAAAGGAATCAAGCCGAAGAATATCGAGGGAAATATCGAGCTTAGGAACGTGAGCTTCGCCTATGGCGAGAGCAGAGCAGAGGCTTTGAAAAACATCGATCTGATCATTCCGCAAGGGGCGATAACGGCGCTGATCGGTCCATCAGGAGGAGGAAAGACAACCCTGGCAAGGATGTTCTATCGTCACTACGACCCGACGAACGGAGCAGTTCTTTTGGACGGCAAGGACCTGAGAACGTATGACATTTTTGCTTTTCGCAGATTTTTTGCGATCGTTCCTCAAGATGTTGAGATTTTCAATTCCAGCGTTAAGGAAAATATCGCATATGCCAAGCCGAATGCCAGCTTGAGGGAAATCCAAGCTGCTGCGCGCATCGCTAATGCCGAGGAATTCATAGATCAGCTTAGCGAAGGCTATGACACGATCGTGGGCGAACGGGGGATTAGGCTGTCAGGCGGCCAAAGGCAGCGCATCGGCATTGCGCGCGCGATTCTGGCAAACCCCAAGGTTCTGATTTTCGATGAGGCCACAAGCAATCTGGATTCGTATAGCGAAAAGCTCATTCAGGATGCGATGGACAAGATCTGCAAGAATCGAACGGTGATCATCATCGCTCATCGCCTGAGCACGATCAAAAAGGCGGACAAAATCGTGGTTTTGGAAAAAGGCGAGGTTGTGGAACAGGGATCGCACGGCGAGCTGTCCCGCATCAGCGACGGCCTATACAAAAAGCTTCTTGATCTGCAGCAGATGGGGGATGTGGATTGAAAAAGAGGTAACTGTATTTATATGCTAGATACGACTCTGATATTTCTGCGTCATGCTGAAACCAAGAAAGACCCGCTGGCAAACGCTTCAACGTGGGATCTCTCTGAAAATGGCAGAAGACAGGCGAAGGAAATCGCTGAAATTCCAATAATGAACAGCGTTGATGCTATTTATGTCTCGGAAGAGTGCAAAACCGCCCTAACTGCCGAACCGATCGCAAGAAAGATCGGAAAGGAAATCCAACCGATGTCTTTCTTCAATGAAGTCAGGCGCGGAGACAAATTCCTTTCCATGGATGACTTCGAACTGGAAAAGGCTCGCCAGCTTTCGGATCTTTCCTTCGGAGCTTTTGGGGGAGAATCCGGGCTTGAGGCGTTGGACCGGTTCAAAAAAGGGATATCAATGGTCATGGAAAAAAACGACGGCGCAACCGTTCTCATAGTCACTCATGGCACGATCTTGAACATCTATTTTGCCGATCTGCTAGGAGCCCTTGAAGAATTGCCGGACAGATGGAGCAAAACGGCATTCTGCGCGTATGGAATAATGAAGAGCGGTCGGGTTATGAGGGATATAGTCTAGATATGGAAAAGATAACGTTACCATGGGTAAAAAATAGTTCAGGTGATATTCGAAAAAAATATTAGGACAAATTATATGATCATCGATTCTCACGTCCACATCTCACTATATAACGGCAACGCAAAATCCTTGCAGGAAGCTTTCGGTTTGTTTCTGGTAGAAATGGAGAAAAATAAAATAGATGCCGCTATCATCATCCCTGACAATATCGAAGGAAGCGATGGCATTGCTGATTTGGAAAAAGTGATCGAACTGATCGGCGATCGCAAGAATATGTTCCTTCTTGGCAGTCCGCAGATCATCCAAAGAGGTTCAAGCGAATTGGAAAAATACAGAAAACTTTTGGTGGAAGGAAAAATCAAAGGAATTAAATTCTTTCCCGGGCATGACCCGTATTATCCGACCGATGAGGGATGCTTGCCATATTATGAACTATGCCAAGAGCTGGATGTACCGGTCTTGTTCCATACTGGAGAGAACTCCGGAGACAGCGAATGCGCCAAATGGAACGATCCGAAATATATCGTTAAGGTTGCCAAGAAATATCCAAACCTCAAAATCATCATCACTCACTATTATTGGCCGAAGTTGGATTATTGCTATGAGATGACAAAGGATGTCCCGAATATCTATTTCGAGCTGGCGGCTATGGCTGATGATGAGGTAGTCGAGAAAAGCGGGGGAATGGAAAAGGTGAAAGAAATCCTCAAGAAAACCATTGCTGATCGTCCCGACAAAGTTATATTTGGTACTGATTGGCCTATGTGCGATATCGGGAAACATATTGAGCTGGTGAAAACGTTGGGGATGGATAAGGAAACGAAAGAAAACGTATTCAGCGGAAATGCAACAAGAGCTTATAAGCTGAGCCTTATAAATTAAATTTGCCAAAAAAACCCAAAAGGATGCAATATAGATATAGAAAGTTAACTTTTTATTATAGAATGACATGAAATCACAAATATACGATCAAGCCAGATATTATGAAATCGCCTTCAGTTTCGTGGATCAAAAAAAGCAAGCTGATTTATTCGAGCAGTTCATAAAAAAATACGGCAAGATAAAAGTCGAGGCTGTTTTGGATTTGGCTTGCGGAACTGCATTGCAGCTTAGGGAAATGGCGAAAAAGGGCTATAAATCAATCGGCCTGGACTCCAGTTCGAAGATGCTTGATTATTTGAGAGAAGAATCATCACGGGAAAAAGTCGAGATTGAGACTGTTAAGGCTGAGATGAGCAGATTCAAATTGAAGCAGAAAGTAGATTTCGCTTACATAATGATGGGGTCTATCGTTTATACGAAAAACAATGAGTTGTTTCTGTCCAACTTGAACTCGGTAGTCGATAGCTTGAATTCAGGCGGACTCTACCTCATTGAAAATTTGGATATCAATTGGGCAAACCCGAAATTTTGGAAGCCTCAGTCCTGGACAATGAGACGCGGCAAGATAAAGGTAAAGACCACATTTCAGCTGAATCCCAAGGATCTTTTATCTCAGATAGTGACTCAGACGATAAAATTAGAAGTTGATGATGACGGGAAAAAGATGGAGTTTTTCGACAAAGATGATGTGAAAATCGTTTCCCCGGAAGAATTCAAATTGCTCGTGGAAAAAAACGGCAAATTCGAATTCGTTGGTTTTTTCGAAAGAGAAAAAGTCAAATTGCTTAAAGAGGTATCGTCTAATAATATCGCGCTGCTTAGGAGGAAGTGATTTCTTGCGGGATGGATAAAATGCTTGTGATCGTTCGATTAATTTAAAAGCCCTGCGCTGTCAATCTACTGCGCAGGGCATATTTCAAATCAGAAACTTCGAAGCGATCTCAGGCTTCGTTTTCTCGTCGCCTGCCGATATCTCGATCATCTCGTGATTTTTCAGCGCGACCCACTGTATGCCTGGAAATTTTACCTTTTCGGAAGCTATGATAATGGCTCCCGATTTTTTTTCGGTTCCGAGGAAAAGCGTATAGTACCGCATCAGTTTTATTTCCCTGACGAATCTGTTTTTTCTGTTCACTTCGCGAAGTGCCCAGACTCTTTTCCCGTCGCATATCAACAGATTTAGCGCGGTATAGTCGAATTGTTGGCGGATAAGGCCAACCGAGCGCATAATCGATTGTTGGATGTCATACTGATCAAGACTGCTGGCATCCTGCAAGACAAGCTGAAAAATTTTTTCCGAGTCGGATGTGCCACGGATACGTTTCACGAAATCGGGCTGGAGAGGAATCGCTTCACTTTCGAAGAGGGTTCCGTTCTGGGCGAAGGAAATATCCTGGAAAACAAATGGATGTGTGTTTTCCAGCTGGTTGTTTCCGACGGAAGCCTTCCTGAGGTGGCCGATGATGATATCGGCTTCGGCAGCGGAGATCTGCTTCGCCGCCTTTGCGTACCCCGGATTCCCATAAGCGTCATTCGGATCTCTTTCGTTGGAGGTCATTTTTCCTTTCTGATAACCCACCATTCCCCAACCATCGCTGTGCCCAGGCGTGGTTCCGGGAATCTGCCCGTCGCGGGCCAATATTTGGAATTGCTCAAGAAGCGCTGAAGCGTTTTCCGATTTTCCGATAATCGCTAAAAGTCTGCACATAAGAATAAAAAATTAATATATAAAAAATTGTAGCATATTTAGTGAGGAGGGAAGAGAATATTATCTCTTCCCTCCCGATTTCAGTCACATCGCTTCTTGGCAGAGGCGATAGCATTCCCTTGCCCAAGTCACGACCTTCGAATCGTCATCTGTCGAGCCGAACATGCGGAACTCGATTGTTCCATGCACCGAGATGCGGATGAGGTTCCAGCATCTCCTGGGATCGTCGGCGAAGTTCTTTTTGACCGCGACCCGGTGGAACTCCGCCCAATCGGCATACGGCTGCGGGCACCACTCCGGCGCCATCACCGCATAGATCCTGAGGCGTTCTCCATTCGATCCGTCTCCTATTCGGCACAACCGATCCGTTTCTGCGATAACGCTGTTGTACACCCGGATAGCCGTTTCATGGTCTGGCATTCCGATGTGCACGTGCGTGCCGATTACCCGGCAAGCCGCAAGCAATATCTCCGGCTGCAGCGTTTTGGCCATCTGCGCATACCTTCCAGTCGGGTCGGGATACACATCTAGGGGCATGTCCTCCGGACCGACCTCCGTGAAGATCCGGCGGAAGCCAAGGCTGCCCTCAGCATGTCTGATTGCTGAGGAATTGGATTTAATTCCTTCCCCTAGCATCTCGATCGGCAACGGTCCGACTCGTTCTTCCAATTGACAGGCGGAAAGCTCATAACCGAAACGTTCCCTCTCCGTCAATATTTGAAGAACATCGAAGGCCAGGGGAGAAACCGCTCCTGATGAGTCCGCCAGGAAGCATTCCCGCTCGATGCCGACTAAGAGTTTGCCGTCCGGACGAAATCGGAACTGCTGCATGAACTCGTCCATCTCACTTCTCCTTGCTTGTCATTATCCCATGACAGTTTGCGTTTCTTGGTTAGCATCCGAACCACGGATCTATGTACGGAGGCTGTTTTTTGCAAGTTTCCGAAGAAGTGTCTTCGGGCGGCGCGTTCTTCGTGTCAAAGTACATAATAACCAAAGCGGCAATCCCTAATGCGGCCATCAGAATGAGAAAAAATTCATACATGCCTTCCTCCTTCGGAATCTTTTGGGTTAATAGGATTTGCAAGGAACCAGCTCCGGATTCGATGATCCGGTCGAGAGGCAAATAAAAAACCCCTCGTCTTTTCGCCCGAGCTCAAAGAAGCTCGGATGAAAGGACGAGAGGTCGTCTCGCGGTGCCACCTTTCTTTCGGAAACAAAAAAACGCCTCGGAAGGCGCCAGCATGTTTTCCGCTCATCGACTCCGGCCTATGCCGACATCGATTATCCCTTGGTTACGGAGGATGCCGGGCTTCCACTGACGCAGAAGCCGCCATTCCGCCTTATCGGCGGATCGGCTGGACCCAACCCCGGATAACGACGAGCGATACCGGGATCCAGCTATAGGCTTTGGATGTTTTCAATGACCTTAGTATAAGACCAATATGGAATATTGTCAAAGCGGTGCAATCGAAATCCATGAAAGAACCAAGATTTTTTTGCAAGTAAGGACAAGAAAAGTGATTCAGTGCTTTTTAATCTAGGAATTAATATGCTTCATATCGAGAAACATCTCAATATGAAGTTGTGTTTATGGGCAGAATACAGGCAATTTGAATTGACAAAAATAACAGACATACTATAATTGAAACCGTAGGATAATTTAGCGAAAAAGGTGAAAATAATCAAGAAATTAGAACAATGAGTAGTTTAGAAAAAGCAAAATTGGAGATTTCGAGGGAAAATCCGGACTTACCGATGCAATTAAGATTTGAGGTTTCTTCTCCTGAAACAATTGAGAAGCTTTTGTCTATTCAAGATCTAACCTTGCCGACAGAAAGCGGTCAAGAAAGAAACATAGTCGGTAAAATATATGATCAAATAATTAGTAAATTAAATGAACATAGTTTTCCTAATATAAACGTTGTAAGAGGCAACGCCAGCGTAACTGCTAAAGATAATTTTGATAGCCTTTTATTTTCTCCTGGAAATCCGGGAAGATCTTCAACCTATACCAGATACACAGATGAAGATCATGTTCTTAGGACTCATACTTCAGCTCTGGTTCCTTCGACATTTGAAAAATTGGAAAAAGACATGGATCATGCAACATTCGTATTTCCCGGGTTGGTATATAGGCGTGATGTTATAGATCCTCGACACCTGGACGTTTTTCATCAGATAGATATATGGACATTGCAAGAAAACGAGCTATACGGAACTGCGAACAGAGAAGATTTGTTGGCTCTAGCAAGGACTGTATTTGAGGCCGCCTGTCCTGATGCTAAGATGATCGTTTATGAGGCTAAACATCCATATACTGTTGATGGTATTGAGGTTTATGCTGAAGTTGATGGTAAAGAAATAGAGGTTTTTGAAGCTGGGCTTGCTCATCCAGATGTTTTAAAGCTTACAGGATTGAATCCAGAGAAATATTCCGGATTAGCGTTGGGCATGGGAGTAGAGAGGCTAATTATGGCCAGAAAAAATTTGCCCGATATCAGATTAATACGTTCTTCTGACCCACGCGTGACTAAACAGATGGGGAATATGGAGAGGTTTAAAGATGTATCTGATCAGCCTGCGATGTCTAGAGATATGTCGTATTGTGTTAATAAGAACGATACAGAGGAAGATATTTGTGAAGCAATCAGAGCTGTTTTTGGTGAAAAGAGCGATTTATTGGAACAAGTTGAGATATTAGAAAGAACTCCTTTTGATAAATTAAGCCCAATTGCGAAAGAACGACTCGGGGCAAAAGAAGATCAGGATAATGTTTTAGTCAGGATTATTTTAAGACACCCTGATAAAACTTTGACCAAGAGGGAATCAGCAGAATTGTATTCGATGGCATATCCAAGACTTCATCAAGGAGTTACAACTGGATACGAAGTTAAGTGAGCATATAGCATGAAATAGAATCTAGGTGGTAGTCTTTTTTGGCATGATTTAGCCAAATGAGGCATGTTTGGCTGTTGACAGCAATAAATTAAGTGGCTATACTAAACTATTAAGGGAAGGTGTCAAAAAACAAAATTTTACGGTAGGACCCATATTGAATACGTGAAAAAATAATTATGCATAACAACGAGCAAAGGATATATTTTCAGCAAAACTTGCTTTTGAGAAAAGAGCACTTTGGAGTTCTAGCGTTGATGGGAAATGGGGAGAGATATCTATTTAAGGGACGCTATTTTGATTCTCTGAGGTATTTGCATGAAAAACATTATATTGATAAGTGCTCGAGCCTTTCTGATAAAAACGGGAAGGTTTTTTTAAATTTCTTATTGGACAAAAAAATTGTTGGATTAGAGAATAAAAACATTAAACCAAGATTCTTTGAAAATAGTTTTATTTCTCTAGATTGCATCTCTTTCCCCCGAACTGTCTATTGGGAGTGCACACGGAGGGGGCAACAAAGGGGTCAAGTACCTTCATTTACAGCTAAGTAGCCCAATGATATCATCCAGTTATGGCAAGAATTCCAAGATCTGCCGTCGGCGATGTTCCATATCATATTCTTAACCGAGCCAACGGCAGAGAACAAATTTTTAAAAAAGAAAAAGACTATGAATCTTTCATAGAGATTCTTTTTGAAGCCAAGGAAAAATATCCGATGCGGATTCTTTCATTTTGCCTGATGCCAAACCATTGGCATCTTGTTCTATATCCCCAAACAGGAGAAGATCTTTCCAATTTCATGCGATGGATAACCCACACGCACACCCAGCGTCATCATGCCCATTACAAATCCATAGGTTACGGACATGTTTACCAGGGAAGATACAAATCATTTCCAATAGAAGAGGATAATCATTTCCTTCAAGTCTGCCGCTATGTGGAAAGAAACTGTTTGCGGGCGGGATTAGTAAAAAGAGCTCAAGATTGGAAATGGTCGAGTGCTTGGATCAGGGAATGGGGGAGTATCGAACAAAAGAGACTGCTTTCCGATTGGCCAGTGGAAATGCTGGAAGGATATCTTGAATGGGTAAACACTTTGGAGAAAGATGAAGAAGACAGGCTGGAGAAAATACGCTACTCCATCAAAAGAGGAAGGCCGTTTGGCGACGACAGTTGGATTCAAAATACAGCTGAAAAGTTAGGCTTGTTGTCAACACTAAGATCAAGGGGTGGACAGAGAAAGACTGAAGGTACCTGACCCCTTTGATCCCTTGATCTGCAGAAGATGGGGGATGTGGATTGAGAAAGAGGACAAATACCTATGAAATACTAAGGCTTGACAAGGGACGCATAAATGATAATATTATCCATATAGTTCCGTTTTTTAGGAATAATATGGAAAAAATATGCAATATTTGGAAATAAAGGACAATTTGAAGGACTTTCTGATCATCTCCGCGGGGGACATTTTGAAAGTCGACCCCGATTTCCACAAGCAACGTCTGAGCGAGTGGCAAAGGAAGGGCTACATCAAGAAAATCGCCAAGGGATATTATGTATTTTCCGATCTGGAAATCAACGAATCGGCGATGTTCATCATCGCCAACAAGATTCTTGACCCGTCCTATGTTTCATTGGAGATGGCCTTGTCTTATTATGGCCTGATTCCAGAAAGCGTGTACGGAATCACTTCGGTAACATCCAGAAAGTCATACAGGATTTCCTCTCCGATCGGACGATTCAATTATCGCCAGATCAAGCCCGATCTGATGTTCGGCTATCGACTGGTTCAATATCAAAACCATAATTTCAAGATGGCGGAAATTGAAAAAGCTCTTCTAGATTATTTCCATACCAACTCTAAGCTGAACTCCGAAAGCGAATTCGAAGAATTGAGAATAAATCAGGACATATTCAAGGAACGGGTTGATGTCGAAAAAATGAAGCGCTATCTTGCTCAGTTCAAAAACAAGGCGCTCGAAAAAAGAATTAATAAATTCATCGAATTCATCACTCATGCTTAGCCTACAGGAAATCGAAAAGTATTATCCGGAAAACCTCAAGGATTTCAAGCGCAATATTTTGCGCGAGTATTTGCAATACAAAATTCTGCAGATCATCTTCGATTCGAAGTACGCTGGCAAGCTTTCATTCCTGGGAGGCACGGCGCTCAGAATCGTGCACGGCAACACGAGGTTTTCCGAGGACCTGGATTTCGATAATTTCGGCCTGGATGAAAAGGAATTCGGCGAGATATCATCACTGGTCAAGAAGCGGCTCGAACTGGAAGGTTACGACGTGGAAATCAGGAGCGTGTACAAGGGAGCCTACCGCTGCTATGTCAGGATTCCGAAACTGCTTTTCGACAGCGGACTTTCCGGGTATGAAGAAGAAAAGATCCTGATCCAGCTGGACACCGCGCCGCACGGATTCCATTACAAGCCGGACAAGGTGATTCTCAACAAATTCGATGTCTTCACTGAAATCAATGTCACGCCTTTGGACATAATCCTGGCGCAGAAGATCTTCGCGATTTTCAATCGCAAGGCCATGAAGGGAAGGGATTTTTTCGATACGGCATTTCTTTTTTCAAGGACGCAGCCTAACTACGATTATCTGCAATTGAAGCTCGACGTCGGAAACGGCCAGCAGTTGAAAAAGAAACTGCTGACTCTGGACAAGGTCAATTTCAAGGAAATGGCGAGAGACGTCGAGCCGTTCCTATTCAGCGCAGACGATGCCAAAAAGATCACGCTTTTCATGGGCTATATAAAAAACCTCGAGATTTAGCGGGTCTGCTGCTATAAATTTGCAGCAGATGGGGTGTGTGGATTGAGTAATAGGTAAGCTGTATTTATATGCGAGATACGACTCTGATATTTCTGCGTCATGCTGAAACCGAGAAAGATCCCCTGGCAAACGCTTCAACGTGGGATCTTTCCGAAGATGGCAGAAGACAGGCGAAGGAAATCGCTGGAATTCCAATAATGAACAGCGTTGATGCTATTTATGTCTCGGAAGAGCGCAAAACCGCTCTGACTGCCGAACCGATAGAAAGAAAGATCGGAAAGGAGATTCAGCCGATGTATTTCTTTAATGAAGTCAGACGCGGGGACAAATTTCTTTCCGGGGATGATTTTAAACTGGAAAAGGCTCGCCAGCTTTCGGATCTTTCCTTCGAAGTTTTTGACGGAGAGTCAGGACTCGAGGCGCTGAATCGGTTCAAAAAAGGAATATCAATGGTCATGGAAAAAAACGACGGCGCAACTGTTATCATCGTCACTCATGGCACGATTCTGAATATCTATTTTGCAGATTTGCTCGGAGTCCTTGAAGAATTGCCTGACAGATGGAGAAAAACGTCATTTTGCGCATATGGAATAGTGAAGAACGGTCGGGTTGTGAAGGATATAGTCTAGGATCATGCCAAACAGCTCGCAAGGGCTGTTTTTTTATCGAAACGGCTGATTATTTCCCCAAAATGTGATAGAATTGATTCAAGAGATAGTCGCTTGAGTGTAGACGTGCAGAGAAGGTAGTGATATTATTAATGCGTACGTTATAGAGTACATGTTTTATTTTAGGATATTGCCAAAATGTATTCAGGTCGTTGCGGTTGACAATATGCTGTTTTAGTGATAGTATCCCAAGTTAATTCCTCATCGTATTTAGAAATGAAAAAAAGCAGCAAAGACGATTTTTGCAATAGGTTTTCAGTTGAAGAGGTTGCAGGATCAGATTCTGAAGATATTGAGAACCTGGTCGGGCTGGAAGAAAGATGCTGTCCGATGGAAATGAGAAATGCCGATAGCAATGGATATTTCTCATGCGCTCTTAAGGATCCCAAGAGGATTGCTCTTGTTCTGAAGTTCGGGAATAAGCCGGTGGGGTTCATGCTTGCGAGAGAATATGCGAAAATGTATGACGATCTTTGCAATCATGATCCAGAACTGGAAAAATGCAAAAAAGGTTTTTTCTATATCGAAAATGTCCAAATAAGTCCGCGCTATCGCAAACAGGCAGGAGGGCTGGAACTTTTGGTTTCCAAATTGTTGGAACAAGGATCGAAAAGAAAGGCTAAAGGTTTTTGCGCATATGCAAGAAACAAGGATGGCTTGAGCCTCCTCTTGACCAAATATTTGAAAGGAACGATCTCGCGTTCAATAGATAATTGGCTTGGTTTCCAAGAGAGGTTCGATTATCTGGAAGTGGAATTATAAATCTTAAACGCCAGTGAAGGAGGGGGAAATCATCGGTTTCTATCTGCATGAAGATACTTTTTGTTTCCTATGACGCCTCGGGATGCGGATTGGCTTGGAGGCTTCAGGAAGAAGGCAATGATGTGAAGGTATATGTCCATAAGAAAAGCGAACGTCAGCACTATGACGGGATTTTGAAGCATAAAATTTCGGATTGGAAAAAGGAACTGGATTGGGTTGGAAAAAAAGGTCTCATAGTTTTCGACTATGCGGAATTCGGAAAAACGCAAGACAGGCTCAGAAAGGCCGGGTATAATGTCGTGGGCGGTTGCCATATCGGAGATCTGCTCGAGAACAACAGGAAATTCGGTCAAAGGGTATTTTCCCAGCTCGGCATGGAAACCGTTCCCTCAAGGACATTCTATGACATAGACACAGCTATCGATTTCGTCAGAAGGAACCCGGGATTTTGGGTTGTCAAACAGAACGGACATCTTGAAAAGGATCTCAATTATGTCGGAGAGCTTGAAAGCGGCGAGGATGTCATATCAGTCCTTGAACTTTACAAAAAAGCCATACCTGAAAAAAGAATAAGTTTCGATCTGCAGAAAAAGGTCTCGGGCGTGGAGATAGGGGTAGGCAGATATTTCAATGGGAATGACTGGGTCGGACCGATCGAATTCAACGTCGAACATAAAAGCCTCTTTGCCGGCGGCTTCGGACCAAAGACTTTCGAGATGGGGACGATCATGTGGTATTCCGATGACTTCAAAAACAAGCTTTATGTGAACTCCTTGGAGAAAATGAAGAGCTTTTTGGTGAAGATCGGATTCAAGGGGGATTTCGAAATGAATTTCATTGTCAATGAGAATCACATCTATCCGCTTGAGGCGACGGCGAGATTCGGATATCCGGCGCTTCAGCTCCAGAGCGAATTCCACCTTTCTCCTTGGGGTGAATTTTTGATGGCGCTTGCCAAGGGCGAGGATTATGATCTCAAATGGAAGAAAGGAGAAGGGATAATCTATCTGGTTGCCACGCCTCCATTTCCCTATGAAGCGGAGAAGAACAAGCGGAACTCATCATATGATTTCCCGATAATAATAGATGAAAGGACTTTCAAGGAAAAAAGGAAAAGCATCCATTTGGAAGACGCGTATCTTTCTGCGGACAACCGCCTTCGCATTTCAAGCAACCAGGGATATGCTCTTCATGTGTCAAGTGTCAAAGATACGCTCTTCGAGGCACGTCAGGACGTGATCGACATCATAGACAAGATTACGATTCCGAAAATGTTCTATCGCAATGATGTGGGGTATAAGTTCTTAGGCGAGGAAAAACCGAAGCTTAAGAAGTGGGGGTATGTGAAGTAAACTAGATAAAATTTTCCTGAAGAAAAGATAAAGTTTTATTTAAGCCAAAAATATTGACAAAATTTTTCTCGGGTGGTAGGTTGAAGCTAGTAATAAACACTGAAGGTGTGGATATGATCAAATTTGGTATTATTAGTTTTCATTGCACTAGGTTAATATGTTTTTGTTTGTCTTGAGGCGGCCTAAGTGGCGCTTTTTTTGTTAATTAATTTTAATGGGATAAAAAATGAGCATAAGTAAGGTATTATCTCGAATATCCACGGTACTGCTAATTGTTCTTATACTTGAAATTATAACTCCTGCTTTTTCAAGAGCTGAAGAAATAACTCCATCACAGATAACAACTTCCAATAGTCAGCAATTGGAAAGTGCAAGCAATTCACCGGATGTTCAAGATGAGGATTATGAAGAAGACGATGGCAGTCAATCTGATGCTCAAAATAGCGATGATGCAAAAGATTTTACTAATATCATAAAGCAAACAACGGAATACACTTGTGGTCCGGCAGCATTGGCCACTCTGATAAATCTTATGGGAGGAATAGCTGCTGAAAAGCAACTATCAGATCTTTCTGGCACAACAGAAGAAAAAGGAACAACATTGTTAGGATTAAAAAACGCTGCAAAGTCTTTGGGATATGATGTTGCCTTGAAAAATGTAAAAATGGATAATTTAGGAAAGTATAAGTTTCCTATTTTAGCTCATGAGAATAATAAGGAAGATGGTGATCATTACATTGTCATCAATGGGATTACTAAGGAGGGATATAAAATAGCTGATCCATCAGCTGGAAATATCGAGATTAGCGGAGATGATTTCAGAGATTCTTTCACGGGAAAGATTTTGATGCTTTCGTTGCCCAAGGAGATAAAGAGTGGACAAAGCGCTGATGTAGCTCTTCAAATATTGGAAAACAAAGGTGTTGAAGAGGTTAGCGTTGATGGAAAAATGATTGATATAGATGATTTTAAAGAAGAATTAAGTGATAGTGATGCCGAAAACATTAATGGAAAATTTATTCAGTTGATAATAATCCCTGTTGCGGAAATTGGTTACGTTATGGCTGTAGGCGGGGCTATTGTTTATACAGGGTATTTATCATATATGTTTTCCAAGGGTGGAAAAAGCAAGAAAAACACAGAGAAAGGTATAAAGAGTAAAGTTGACGAAATAAAAAGGCATAAGGACAAAATAAAAAAAGATCCTAAATCTAAAAGCAGGAAGCATTGGGAGGGAGAAATAAAAGAGTTGGAAAAGCAGGTTAAAAAAGATTTGCAAAAAGCGAGGAACAAATTTAAAAAAACTTTTGATTGGAATTTTTAATTGAAGATGTAAAAATATGACTAAATTTTTTCGAAAAATAAAGTTATCTTCGAAGCAAATTGCGGCATGTCTGCGTTTTCGAAAAGCGATCAATAGATTTTTGAAGCAAGTAAATAATTTCGAAATAAAAGGAAACGAAAGGGAGGAATCTATCGAGAAAACTGTCGCACTCCGGAAAGGAATTCTGGAAATTAAGTATGAGAGTATTGTGTTTTTGGATTTTATGGAAGGATGGATAGAGGGAATTGAAAAAATAAAATTTGAAGAATTGAAAGACGAGGACATTAAAAAACTCAGAATAAGTTCTAGAAGAAATGATAATGAACGTAAGATCGGGAATGGTTTAAAAATGCGCCTCCCGGAAAAACTTCTAGGCAATAAAAATTTTAGCTGTATCATCTTCCATTTGGCGGAAATATATGCTGATTATTTTGGGTACAAGGAAATTCTGAATGATTTAATATCCAAAAAATCCATTCATCCGGATTTATTGCATACTTATTTAGCGGGTGATTTTTATGGGTTGGATTGGCATACTTTCGGTCACATAGGCGATTTGGTGAGTTTTGAAGACGGAGAATTCATATATGAAAAAGGCCTAATGTCGAACTTGTCGTCTTTTTTGGAATCTTTCCAATATTAATAATGGCTATAGCTAATCATTCAAAGCAAAGTATCTATAAAACCATAGCTTAGACGCTGACTCTTCCCTTATTAAAGCCAAAATAATCTTAAGCTATTGTACCTTCGATGACAAACTATGGACAAAAAGTTGTTTTTGGTGTAAAATGGTAAATCAGTCGTGGTAGGGGGGGCGTAGAACCTTGAAAACTGAATAAAATCACACAGGGGTTTCCCATGCGCGCTATAGCCGCTGATCGTTTTGCTATTATCAAGAGGTTTGTAATCCTGCTGACCGGATTTCTCGGAAACACTGTCATCGTGACTGTGTTTGATTGGATGATTTATCCGTCCGTTCTCGCCAAGTATGGACTGGTGAGTGGCGGAGCTATCATGTGGCTGCTTTCGTTTGTTGTATGCTACGTAAGTATAATCGGATACGATCTTGCCAGAATTGACTGGCTTGGAATCGAAGCCATGAAGGCTTCCGGTGAGTTCGGAGAAGGCTGGATTTCCAGGATAATCCGTTTCATCTCCGGGGACAGCGAAAAGGGGCTTTTCTTCTTTCTGAGCATAAAGTATGATCCATTCATTACTTTGATTGCTATGAGGAAGGGAGCTTATGAATTTGATGGTCTGAGTAATTCCAGAAGCCGTAGAATCTTCTTCGGAAGTTTCATGATCGGCAATCTTTACTGGACCCTGGCCATGTTTATGGGCGTGAGTATGGGCGATATCTTTCTTTCGTTTCTGTGTAATCACTTTCCGGTCATCTGCGAGTACGTCTCGTTGGTTACCGGACCGATTTCCAGCGCGATGGATTGGATTCAGTCAGGAATAGTCGAAGTTCTTTCGAAGGCGTGGATGCTTTTTTTCTGATCATTGATTTAAGAGGGATTCATTTGAGTACCGTTTCACAAGGGCGTATCATCTAAAAGATGATACGCCCTTTTTTAATCGTTTTCATCATGGTGTTATTATTTAAAATTTCCTCCAAAAAGTGTTATAATAAAAAAACAGTTTTCCATTTAATTTATTTATTCATCTTTTAAAACAAGAAAATGGCAAATAAAACTATATATTCATGGTTGAATCATAAACTTGAAGTTAGAGATACTGAAAAGTACGGCAAAGGTATTTTTACGAATACTGGTGTAAAAAAGGATGACGTGCTAGCTGTTTTTGGTGGTTATGTGATGAGAATAGAGGAAGAGGAAAATCTTTCAAAAGATTGTGAGGATTCCGGAGTTCAGATAATGGATGACTTTGTTATAGCCAGCAAAGATGCAGAGGAGGACACGGATTTCTTTAATCATAGTTGTGAGCCCAATGCTGGTTTTAAAGGACAGATATTCTTAGTAGCAATGATGGATATTGAAAAGGATTGTGAAGTGACTTTTGATTATGCGATGGTTCTTCATCCGTCAAAGGGGGCGCATTCATATAAAATGAAATGTTTCTGTGGTCTTGATAAGTGCAGGGGATATATAACCGAGAGCGATTGGGAAAATGAAATATTACAAAAAAAATATAAAGGATATTTCCAATATTATTTACAAGATAAAATTAATAGGGTAAAAAAATAAACAAAAGTATGATTTGTACTGATATAGCGCCGCCTGCTTATTTAATTTTTTCAAGTGCAGCTCCGACATTGCTATACTATTCTCATTTTCCTGCAATTATCATGTCTTTATTTTTGGGTCTTTTTGTTTTTTATAAAGATAGGTACTCTTTAATAAATAAGATATTACTTTCGATATCTGTGGTTTTTTCGCTTTGGGCTATATGCAGTCTTATTGTTTGGACTAATGTCGATAGTAATGTTATCATCTTAATCTGGTCTTTTTTTGGCATATTATCGGCTATTCTTGGCGTGCTTTGTTTATATTTTGTATATGTATTCATAGGTAAGAGAGACGCCTCTTTTGTACAGAAGGTTATTGTTGGAATTATTGTTATTCCTGTAATTTTACTTGCTCCGACTAAATATAATCTAGATGGATTTAATTTAATTACATGCGATTGTAGTGGATTTGAAGGAAAAATATTTCTCTATTATTATTACTCAGTAGTGTTGCTGTCCTTTCTTGTTATTTTATCTTTTGGGTCGTTTAGGTATTTAAAAGAAAAAAATAAAGAATTTAAAAAACAGATATTTTGGTTGGTATTTGGAATTGAGTTTTTTCTCTTCTCTTTTTTTATTACTGGATTTTTAGCCAGCTATCTCGCGGACAAAGGCATTATTTCTGATTTTGGATTGGAATTTTATGGTTTGTTAAGCATGGTGATTTTTATAGGCGTTCTTGCATACCTCATCGTCAAATACAAAGCCTTCGACATCAAACTCATCGGTGCCCAAGCTCTTGTGTATTCCCTTGTCATCCTCATCGGTTCTCAATTCTTTTTCATCCAGAACAACACCAACAGGATCCTCACTGGAATAACCTTGATCATCGCGTCCGGATTCGGATATGTCCTCATAAAAACCATAAAATCCGATCTGCAAAGGAAGGACGAACTGCAATATATGGCAGATGCCCTCGCGGTTTCCAATGACAGGCTCAAAAAAGCGGACAATGCCAAGACCGAATTCATCTCCATCGCATCGCACCAGCTCCGGACTCCGCTCACCGTCATCAAAGGATATGTGTCGCTTCTTGTGGAAGGGACGTTCGGGGATGTCAGCGAAGACGTCAAACGAGTGATAAAGAACATAAAGATTTCCAATGACCGGCTCATTGAGCTTGTCGAGGATCTGCTCAATATTTCCCGCATGGAATCAGGAAGGATGGAATTCAAATTCGCTCCGACCGACGTTCCGGAACTCTGCACCGAACTGTTCAATTCTTTCGGAGCCAGGGATAAGGAAAACCATAACATCGAATTCAAGCTCGATCTGCCCAAAGACGGCATCCGCAACATATCGACCGACAGGAGCAAACTGCGCGAAGTCATTTCCAACCTGGTCGATAATGCCGTCAAATATACCCCTTCCGGATGGGTCAAAATCAAAGCCTTCCAAAAGGATTCAGAGATATTGAGAATAGAAATATCCGATTCAGGAATCGGGATCCCAGCCACCGAAATGCCATATCTCTTCGCCAAGTTCTCCCGCGGGAAAGACACCGGCCGGCTCACTGCTCCCGGAACGGGACTCGGCCTCCATGTCAGCCGGAGCATGGTCGAAGCCCTTCACGGAAAAGTCTGGGCCGAATCGGAAGGGGACAAGAAAGGGTCGACCTTCATCATAGAACTGCCGATGGAGTCAGAAGAATCATCGGCTGGCGCTGAAAAGGTCAGGACCGAGGCGCCGCGGATTGAGAGTTCAGAACCTTCACCTCAGGAAACGCCCCAAGAAACAAAAAAGCAAGTCCCATCTGAAATTGTCGCGAGCGATCCCGTGCCGCAGACCGAAGCTCCGCAAGAGGAGAAGCCGGCGCCAATGATGATCGAGCCTGATGCGCCGAAAGCCGGAATGCCTGCGTCTCAGGGCGAACCGGAAGGAAGGATAATCTTCAACGAACCGAAAAGAAGGAATCGCATCGTCTGATAATGGAACCGTCCCGCTAAGCGGGACGGTTTTTTGACATTTTAACTTCAGGGTGGCAGACTTGAAAGATATTGATGATGACTATATGAAACAAGAAATCACAAAATGGGAACCTCTAGAAAGAGAAATGGTATTTGAGAAATATTCCCGCGGAATAGAGCGCGTCCGTTTCGAGATGCCGGATAAGAGAAAAGAAGACTATTATCTCATGTGCGGGAATCATTCAGTGGCCATACTGGCACTCACTGAGGACGAAGATATTATCCTAGTCAAACAATACAGGCCAGGCCCTGACAGGGTTCTTGTTGAAATGCCAGGCGGAGCAGTTGAGAAAGGCGAGGATATCAAAAAAGCGGCCGAGAGGGAACTTCTTGAGGAGACCGGATATGCGGGAGATTTGAAAGTGGTGGCCAGTGTTTTCGATGATGCGTATTCCACGGTCGAAAGGCATTGCGCTGTCGCTACTGATTGTCGAAAAGTTGGCGATCAAAAGCTCGATCAGACTGAATTCATCGAAGTTGATTTGGTGTCGCTTCAGGAATTCAGGGATATTCTCAGGAATGGAAGAATGACGGATGTCGAGCTTGGGTATATGGCGCTCGATCATCTCGGGCTATTGTAAAAAGGGGATGGGCTTATGTGGTAAAGCCCGGACTGGGTCTTGAAATTAAGGGGAAAGATTCGCGGATGATTCTGCTGCTGTTGACGATTTTTGCTAATAGTGATAATATATCACTGTAACAAGAATAAATCCTACCCATCATGGAAAACACAAACAATCATATTGCCATTTTCAAAGGCAAGTCTATCAGGAAAATAATCTTTCAGAATGAATGGTGGTTTTCGGTTTCTGATATAGTTGAAGCATTGATTGACAGTAAGGACATAAAGCAGTACATCAAAAAAATGAGACAGCGTGATCTCGAGTTAAACTCCTACTGGGGTACAATTTGTACCCCCCTTGAAATGATCGCTAAAGATGGCAAAAAAAGAGAAGTGACCAGTGCAAATACGGAAGGAATTTTTCGAATAATCCAATCTATTCCATCTCCAAAAGCCGAGCCGTTCAAACGCTGGCTGGCTAAAGTTGGCTATGAAAGAGTTCAGGAAATCGAAGACCCGGAATTGGCAACGAAAAGAACCAAGGCATTATACAAACTCAAGGGATACTCTGACGCGTGGATTGAGAAGCGCATGCGCGGAATCGCCATACGCGAAGAGTTGACGGATGAATGGCGGAAACGCGGCGTCAGGGAAAATTTGGAATTCGCAATTTTGACTGCTGAGATATCAAAAGCTGCCTTTGGTATGACGCCAAGCCAATACAAAAAGTTCAAGGGTTTGAAAAGGGAAAATCTTCGTGACCATATGGATGATTTGGAATTGATTTTCTCGATGCTCGGCGAGGCTTCGACAACAAAAATCGCACGTGGCAGGAATGCAAGCGGATTTGTTGAAAACAAGGTTGTGGCTCAAAAGGGAGGCAAAATAGCCGGCGACGCCAGGCGTAAGCTGGAGATTGAATCTGGTGACAGGGTAATTACTAAGGATAATTATTTGAGAATCCCGCAAAACAGGAAAAGAATAAAATAGCATTGCATATGATCAAAGTTAAATTTGAATACAATAAGGCAAGGTAGCTTTTTGAATTTCTTTATTTTTTCTTCATAAAAATTTTATTCCTATATGATACGATATAAAAAAGAATCCGTATAATAAAAAAATAGTCATGGAGCCAGTTACGAAGTATTTCGATGGAAAGGATGGCTTAATTAGAGATGGTTTCAAGTATTCTTTTGATGTACCTGAAAACGGAATATATCTCATAGAAATTATTGCTAGTGCTAAAAGCTGGTGGCAGAATCTTAAGGAGTTGAGAAATTTCTTTAAAGACGACGATTTGGCGGTTAAACTAGACGGGTATGATTTTCCCAAAAAGAACGGAAAAAGAGGATTGTTCGATGGTGAAGCGGCTTGGAACGGGAATAATCTGAAAGGGATGGCTAAGACAGGGGTTTTTATTGCTGATTTGTCAGCGGGTGGTCATTCTCTTGTTTTTCTAGCTGATCAACATCCAGTCCTGAGGAGCATATCCGTACGCCGGATCGAGGGTGGAGATACGGACTATGTCCCGGAAGGAAATAATCCGCCTGAAGATGGCGATAGGCGGCAGTGGGTTAGTATAATCCTAGTCAATCTTCCACTGGAGAGTCTCTCCATTTGTGCCAGGGCGAATTATTTTTCCGGAGATAGGGATGGAGATGATCTGAAGCTGGTTATCAATGGAGAAATCCAGAAGAATGAAAATAGGACTGATTTCAAGAACTGGTATTGGTGCGGCATGGAGCTGCGTGGGCAGGAGAAAGAATTCAGCGGGGATTTGAATCTGAAAAAGGGATCGCACTACATCGAGCTTTGGGCTGATAGGATGCCGGAGTTGAAGAATATATCACTAACATTCAGTAGAGATATTTCGTCGGATAATAAGGAATACAGAAAGAGGATTCCATCTTCGAGCGATCCGAAATGGACGGGCGATTTTAATGATGATACGGAACAAATAATTCTGGCGAGAGCTATTTTCGGTGAAGCTAGGAGCTTATCGGAAAACGGCAGGATCGCTGTTGGCTGGACAATAAAGAATAGGGTGGGTGATCCAAGATGGGCGAATACTTATAAAAATGTGATTCTGGCACCTGCTCATTTCAGCGCTTTCAATGAAGGCGATCCCAATCTTCCTTACGTTAGGAATCCATTTATGGGCGGGACTCAGATAAATGTTTGGTATGAATGTTATGAAATTGCTGGAAAGATAATGACAGGCGAGATAAAAGATCCGACAGGCGGAGCTAACCATTATTTCAGTGATTTTATTGATTATCCCGCTTGGACAAAGAGCAAGAATGCCGAATTCAGAATCAAGATCGGGAATACGCTTTTTTACAATTTGAGGAGACCTGGCAGCGACGGATTTGCGAAGGTCGCGGGTATCATTTTAGTTTCTATTTCGGGAGTATTGTTGGTTTTGGGGTTTGTTTCTGTGTTAAGCGGGCGATATTGTTATAAAGAGACATCTTCCGGATTGACTGAAGCTGAACAATATAGACATTTTTTCATAAACCAAAAAACGAATGAAGTTCAGGCGGCCTACTTCAGCGCTAGGGGGAATTTTCTAAGAGTGGGCACAATTACAAGAGACGGATATCCCAAAAGCCAACTGAATATTTTTTCGGATGGTAATTCTGAAATTATCGGTTATTTGCAGGTTTTTTATGATCAGAAATCTGACGTTCGTGGTAATAATGGCATGATTCTTATGATAAAAGGCAATGAGTATGACGAGCCTAAGGAGGTTTATAGAAGTAATGAAATGATTTCAAAATGGAATTGGCTGGACAGAAAACATGCTGACATATTCTTTAATTGCGGTACTGGGTGCCAACACTACCATAGAATAAATATCGATACTAAAGAATTAGAAGATGAAGGCACTATTTTCCTGGAAAGTGTTTGATGTTCGCCCGTTGTCCGGTTGATAAATTATCTGATTTATGTAATACTCATATTATCAATATGAAACAGAAGCATGGACAAATGATGCAAGCCGCCTGTTGTCTCGGGAATCATTCCTTGAGATGCTTTTGTTGCTGTTGAAAAATATTTTCAAAAAACAAGCAATTGACTTCTCGAGGACATCTCGAGTTTTTTTATTCTTAATTTTCAAAAATATATGATATACGAAAACATAATCGAAATGATCGGCAATACGCCGATGGTGAGGATAAACGAAATCAACCCCCTGATCGCGGAGAGAAATATCTGAGCGCCGGTTTGTTTTAGGCTTTCCATAATGGCTTAAATGTGAGAAAATACAGGAAAGATTACAAAAAATATAGGAATAACAATGACACGATTATGAAACAGGCATTCGAAGGCGGAGGAGGCACGCCTCTACAGGAAAATAGCAAAAAGGAAAGGGAATCGACCAGGGAATCGCTTTATGAAAAGATAGACAAAAAAATAGCGATAGTGGTTGATGTCATGGATTTCGCTGAAACCGGAGCCTCTTTGTCCGGCAAGGAGCTGGGTGAGGCATATAATAAAAAGCTGAAAGAAATCATGGATAATTTCGGCAACGGTGTCCATGCCGGATTCGAGGAAATAATAAGATTGAAAAACGAAGGCGACCAAGAAGCATTGATGCTGTTCAGAAAGAATAACGAAGACGCAGCTTTGTTTTTCGATCTCGCTAATTTTATCACGAATGCCCATTCCAAGAGGAGTGAAGTTGTCTTGCAGAAAGAACTATTCGAAGCTGATCCGGCTGATTTTTTTTCAAAAATAAAAAAAGAGCTTCCGGAAGAGTTCAAAGATATAGAGGATAAGAACCCGGAGATTCGTTTTTCCGGGTATTCGACAAATTTTATCCTGGATCAGGAATGTTTCAATGAACTATTCAATGAAGAGATACAAGGGATGCATCTTTCACCGTCTGTCTATAACTTCATAAGAAAAAAAGAAGATTATGAAAAAGAGATCAGGCATGAAGAAAATCATAGCCTAAGCGATTGCTTTGTGGACATAAGAGTATATCATGATCAGCTTGAAAGTTTTTTCGAAACGGCAACTCGTGACCAGATAGCTATTTTCAATAAGAAGGAGGAATTGTCCGAAGATGATAGCATTGAAAATGTTATTAAGGATTTTGAAAAAAATGTTTCTAATCTGAAATATTATGTATATGAAAACTTCAGTGAAGTCGTTGCTGATTTTGACGGAATAGAGGATAGGGAAATCGAAACATATGCGAATAATTTCCTGGCTTTTATGGATGAAATGGAACAGTTTATGCATAAGATAGAAAATCCGGAAGCCAGATTGATATTGGAAAGAGGCCTAGGCGAGATAGGAACGATGTTTGCAGAATATATTGAAAAATTATCCAACATATTCTTCATCTCGAAACAGAATGAAATATTAAAAGAGACAAAAGGGGCACTGATATTATTTAGATCGGAAAAAATAAACAGTGTTGAAAAATTCATCAGGCATAAGATTGGCAATGAAAAATATGATGCGTATAAGCTTCTGCAACCACTCATATGCGGAGGGTGTTATTTCAGGAATTTAGAGCAGGCGCATGACTCCATATTTACCCGTGAAAACATGAATTTTTTTATTGAGGGGAAAATCGAATTCGGCATAGCTGAAATGCTTATTAGAAAGTATGTTGATCTCGCAGGAACAGGCTCGTTTTTCAATCCTCAAAATATCGAGAAGCTGATCGGCGTATTGGAAAATAGCGATTTCAAGCTTGATGAATCGGAAAAAACCGCTGTGGCGAAGTCTTTGGATAAAGGCATAAGGGGATCTCGCCTCGGAATGGATAACGCAGATAAATTTATGGATTATGCTCATAAAATATCCAAGATAGGAGAAATGTTGGATATTGATGGATTTGAAGGTGTTATTGAGGATTTGGCAGGAAACTTCATTCTGGAAAATTTCAACGATTCGGTTAAAAAAGATAACTATGATGATATGGAAAAAATTCATAAAAAATTTCCGAATGTCGATAGCTTTATTTTGCTAGCAGGCAGCAAGAGGATATTCGATTTATACTCAAGATTTCATCAGAAGCAATATTCGATTGAGACCCTAAAAGATTCAAATTTCGGAAAATTCATCGAGAAAGTCGGATTAGCTGAAGAATTCGAGCGTTTTTTCAAGGAAAGACAAGTAAAAGACAGATAAATACAAAAACTATCCGAGAGGCGATTGATTATCTCGGATTGCTATATTGACTATTTATTATGAACAAAGAAATCATATTCATCACTGGCAATCAGAATAAAGCCCGGGAAGTTGGGGAAATAACCGGCTTTGATATCTTGGCAAAAGACCTGGAGATTCCCGAAATCCAATCGCTGAATATCGAAGAAGTAGCCAAAGCGAAAGCTTCGGCAGCGTTCGCTTTGACTGGAAGACCGGTGATGGTGGATGACACAGGAATGAATATTGAGGCGCTCAACGGCTTGCCAGGCGCTCTGATTACTTGGTTTTTGAAAAAGCTTGGACCGGAAGGAATATTAGGATTGATTTCTATCTGCAAGAATCGCAAGGCTTCGGTTTCGACTTGCATCGCCTATGCTGATGCGAATGGCGTTGTCTCATTTATCGGAACAGTCAAAGGAGTCTTGGCAGATCATCCGAGAGGCGAGAACGGGTTCGGCTATGATTCGATTTTCATTCCTTCCGGGCAATCGAAGACATACGCCGAAATGACTCCGGAAGAGAAGAACGAAATATCCATGAGAAGAATCGCGCTTTTGAAATTCAAGGAATTCATGGGAATTGAGGCTAGCTAGCAAACTTCAAAAACGGATTCGTTTTGTTTTTTACTTTATTTGTGAGAAAATTAGGCTGGATTACAAAACGCCTGATGGAAAAGAGGAATATCATAATCGATGGTCTGAATATCCGCTATTATCTTACGGATGAATTCAATCCTGCGGAAGCGGTTGTTTTTCTGCATGGCTGGGGTTCGGAGGCGGCGCATTTCGGAGGCGTGACCAAAAAGATGGAAAGCGCTGTCGCGGTCGATCTTCCGGGATTCGGCGGAAGCGAAAAGCCGGAAGGCGAATGGTCGCTGGATGATTATGCGTATTTCACTGGAAAATTCATTGATCAACTTGGGATAAAAAATCCGATTCTGATCGGGCATTCGTTCGGCGGAAGCATCGCGATCAAATATGCTTCTCGGCATGGGGACAAAGTTCGAAAACTGGTCCTTGTCGGGAGCGCCGGAATCAGGAAAAAGAGCTTCAAGAAATTTGCGTTTCTCATTCTTTCCAAAACCATAGGGCTAATATTCAGGCTCCCGGGTCTTGGAAAGTTGAGAGAATCATTAAGGAAGAAATTCTATAGAGCCATCGATTCCGAAGATTATATTCAGGCGGGAAAACTTTCCGAGGTATACAAGAAAATCATCAGCGAAGACATCAGCGGGTGCTTTTCGAAAATAGCTGTCCCGACGCTCCTTATCTGGGGAGGGAATGATAATGACACGCCGCTTGAATATGCCCGAATAATGAACGAGTCGATCCCTCAATCGAAATTGGAGATAATCAAAGGTGCCGGACATTATGTCTTTCTCGATAGGCCGGAAGAATTCGAAAAAGCCCTCTTTTCTTTTATTGAAAAACCATGATCATAAGGAATCTCATATATATCCTCCAAAGCGAGAACTATTATTTCGGCCGTTTCTTGCGTTTCGCGTATTCTCATCCGAAATGGTGGAAGCTTGAGGATCGGGGAGGGATAATTTGGACGAAGAAAGCCGTCGCTATCCATTCGGTTTCTCTCGTCATCCTCGCCGCTATTTATCTTGCCGCGTTCTTGGAAGGGGGAGCGTTTCCGTTTTTTCTCTCAGTCATCCTGTCGATCATTTTTCTCCCGTTCATTATCGGGTTGTCACTCGCCGCTGTTTATCCGCTGGATGCTTTTTTGAAAAGAAGGATCATCAAAAGGGCTGCTGGAATTTTGGAGAAGAACAATAACGTTGTTGTCGGGATTGCCGGAAGTTATGGAAAGACAAGCGCGAAAGAGATTTTGGCTGCGATTCTTTCCCAGAAATATAATCTCATCAAGACTCCTGAGAATGTGAATACGGATATGGGGATCGCTGAATTCATAATCAGGAATGAAAGTAAATTCAATGGATCGTCGATATTCATCGTGGAAATGGGCGCGTATAGGAAAGGAGAAATCGAGAAGATATGCCGCATGGTTGTTCCTGACTATTCGATCCTCACCGGAATAAACGAATCGCATCTGGAACGCTTCGGGAATATCGAGAACACTGTTTCTGCCAAGTTCGAGCTGCCGGAAAATACCAGCAAGATAGCAGTGGTGAACATTGATGATGAGAATATAAAAGGCAATGTCGATAGGTTCAAAATAAAGCACGTCGAGAAAGTCTCGATGGATGAAGCGAGGAATGTTGAGGTCAAGGATGATTTCAGGGGATTGAAGTTTTCCTATGGCGGGATCAATTTCGAAACGAAACTCTTGGCCAAGCATAACATCGGTCTCATATTGCTATCTTTGCGGATAGCCAAAGAACTCGGACTTTCGGATGATGAGATTCGGGAAGGGGTTTCGTCAGTCGAGTATGTTCCTCATCGCCTGGAACCGATTTTCAATTCCTCGACGGGGGCGACTGTCATTGATGACAGCTATAACGGCAACCTGAACGGCATAATGAGCGGGTTGGAAGTCCTGGGGCGAGCGAAGGGCAGGAAAGTCGTGCTCACGCCGGGACTTGTCGAGCTTGGGGAGAAATCGCAGGAAATCCATGAGAAGATAGGCGGGTTGTATGCCGAATCCGCCGATCTCGTGCTGCTTATCAAAAGTCCGGCTTCGGGGTATATTATAGACGGATTGAAACGGGGAGGATTTTCGAATTTCAAGGTCTATGTGACCACCCAGGAAGCGCACGCTGACTTGGCGAATGTCGTTAAGAGAGGGGATGTCATAATCTTTCAAAACGATCTCACTGATAATTATTTCTAAAACCAAAGCATATGAACATAGCAGTATTTTTCGGAGGCAAAAGCCCGGAGCATGAAGTTTCCATAATCACCGGACAGCTTATCATTTCCGAACTCAGGAAAACAGAACATTCGGTCACTCCTGTATATATCAGCAAAGAAGGGAAATGGTTTGCGGAAGATGCGATGAGAAAATTGGATTTTTTCACCAAAGGAATCATCGAAGAAAAACTGAAAAGCTTCAAAGAATGCATGCTGAAATATGATTCTTCCGGAAAGAAAATGATTTTGGTAAAACAAGGCATCATTTCCAAAGAGATTATTATCGACCTGGTGTTTCCGGCGTTTCACGGCATGAACGGAGAAGATGGAACGATGCAGGGCGTGTTCGAGCTTGCGAACGTTCCATATGTCGGTTGCGGCGTGGCTGCATCAGCTATGACTATGGACAAGGTGCTGACAAAGAAGATGTATGAGAGTGAAGGGATTCCGACCACGAAGTTCGTTCATTTCAATGCTTTCGATTGGAAGAAGAATAAAGACGATGTGGTCAGGGAAGCCATGGCTCTGAATTTCCCTCTCTTCGTGAAACCGGCCAGACTCGGCTCTTCAATCGGGATTGCCAAGGTGAAAAATGAGAATGACCTCATTCAGGCATGCGAAGTGGCGCTTCATTATGATTCGAAGGTGATTGTTGAAGAGTCAGTTGAGAACATGGTCGATATAACCTGCGCTGTCATGGGTCAGGATGAGCCGATAGCATCGCTTGTTCAGGAATCGGTTTTCAACGGGGAGCATTTCAGTTTCGAAGCGAAATATCTGGAAGACGGCGGAGCCCAGCTCGGGAATGCCACGGATAGCATTGTCATTCCAGCAAGGCTGAACGATGAGACAACTTCTCAAGTGAGGGAAATGGCAATAAAGGTCTATAGGCTGTTCGATTGCGCAGGACTTTCCCGAATCGATTTTCTATATGACAAAGCGAAAGAGGTTTTCTATGTAAACGAAGTGAACACTATGCCAGGAACCCTCTATCATCATCTCTGGAAGGCAAGCGGGATCGAAATTGGAGAACTGATTGAAAAACTCCTTTCCTTCGCGATCGAAAAACACAAAGAAAAGAATGAAATAACCTTTACTTTCAAAAACGATGTCCTCAAATTCGCCAATTCGGTGAAGCTGAAGATGGGGGACAGGAAATAATAATCATGAAAAGAATGCTTGAAATAAAACCTTTCCAAGAAACGCTTAATGCTGGCATGTGCGGGCCGGCTTCGCTGAAGATCGTTTTAGGATACTATGGCATTGAAAAATCAGAAAGGGAATTGGTCGAAATGTGCGGACATGACAGTGAATTGGGTGTCGATGACGAAGGAATAAAAAAGGTAGCTAAAAATCTTGGATTCAGCGTGGAGATAAAAAATGAAAGCAGCTTTGAAGATATTGAGGAATGGCTGGATAAGAAAATTCCGGTGATTGTTAATTGGTTCACAAGGGGCAGGCAGGATTATTCGGATTCCGAAGTGGCGGACGGCCATTATTCGGTCGTAACGGGACTGAATGAGGATTATATCTATATTCAGGACCCTGAGATAGGAAAGATAAGGAAAATCAAAAAGGATGATTTCATGAAGGTTTGGTTTGATTTCAAAGGGGAATATATAAAACCTGATGAATTGATAATCAGGCAGATAATTGCTATTTATAAATAACGTATATGACAGATATAGAAAAATTATTATTGGAAATGTTAGAAATACCATCTGTCAGTGGGGAAGAGAAAGATATGGGTGATTTTCTTGTTTCCAAACTTGGCGATTTTAAAATTAAAAAGCAGTTAATTGGAAAAAGTAGATTCAATGTAATTGCAGAGAAAGGCATTCCGGAAATTTATTTGGTTGTTCATATGGATACAGTCCCGGGAGATGTTCCCGTAAAAGTTACTACTGATAGGATATATGGTCGGGGAGCTATTGATAATAAAGGAAATATTGCCGGAGCCATTATGGCTGCTAGAAAACTAGAAAATATAGGCTTGATTTTTACTGTCGGTGAAGAAGATGATTTTTCTGGGGCAAAGAAGGTAGTGATTAAAAAGGGAAAATTTATCATCATGGAACCGACAAAAATGGAAGTGATGTCGGGACAAAGAGGCATTATCGCTTTTAATATCATTGCTAGTGGTGTTCAGATGCATTCATCTTTGGATTTTAGCAATGATAAGAGTGCCATTTATAATCTTGTAAAGACATTGGCTGATTTTTATAAGAAAAAATGGACTTCTTTTAATGTTGTGATTACTAGCGGAGGAGAAAAGGAAAATATAGTGTCTGATTATGCAATGGCACAGGCGTCTGTAAGGCCGAAAAGTATTTCTGAATACAATGAAGTAATTGTATTTTTGAAAAAAATAAAAGAAAAAAATATATCTATTAAGATAAGAGATTCTATAAGGCCCTGTTCTAGCGATCTTGTGAAATCAGGAAAGACCGCTCCTTTTTTCTCCGAGATGGCTTTTTTCAAGAATAGCATACTGTTTGGCGTTGGAGATATATCGAATGCTCATACTGCCAATGAATATGTGCTCAGAAAAGATTTGAACAAGCTTGAGGAAAAACTTATAAATTTGATTAATATTATCTAAATAATAAACAATGAACGCCAAAGAGCTTTATCAAAGAATGGAAATCGATTTCAAGCTCGGGGAATGCTGTGATGATTGGAGCAATATTGATTTCGATCCAGAATTCGTTACGGAAAATTTCAGGACAAGATATGAGGAAATATTGGCGGACAATACGGAAGAGATTAAAAAGTATGTGAAGGTGTGCCAGATATGGGAGATTTTGAGTATAATGATATTCTTAACTGTACATCAACTTGACTATAGTGGGAAAATACCTATAATAATAAGTCGAGTTCATTAACAAAGAAAGGAGTGTCAATATGGAAGATAAAATCAAGTTTCAAGCAAAAAAGGACAAATATTTCAAGGCTAGGGGTGGTACGACGCAGTTTTACTATCTGTTTTGTAGTGCGTGTGGAAAGTATGTCGCACTGTATCAAAAAGACGGACCAGGGGATCTGCTGAGGTTGTATCTTGACCGAATATTTGAGCCAAAGGAACTTACACTTCTGCAGAATGAAATTGAAAAGAGCAAATTGCCACCTTTGAGATGTAGGAAGTGTGATACTGTGATTGGAGTGCCTATGGTATATGAAAAGGAAAAGAGGCTTGCCTTCAGGCTTATTCGTGGGCTCTTGCGAAAAGAAAAATGCAATGGCTTACATTACACAGATAACCAAGCAGGGGAACCATTATGAAGATTAATCTTCCAGGACTGGATAGGATTGCCAAGGAGAATAGCATGACGCGCGCGCAGTTGGATGGATTAGTTGATATCATCAAACTAGGGATGAATCCAGTTGCAAAACGCATGCCCATAGTTGAGAACGGCATAAAACGATACTATTCTATCGAAAGAAAGGGTGTCGGTCCGCTGAAAACAAAGTTCGGTGATTTTTGGGAGTTCGCTTTTGAAATTGATGATCAGTGGACTGATTACACTGTAATCGTAAAAGCGGACATCGACAAAAAAACCTTATTGCCAGTTTTCAAAAGCAAACAGGAATTGGTCATAAGAACTGATTCTGGGTGCGTAACTGGTCAGGTGTTTGGCGACCTCACTTGCGATTGCTTGGAACAATTGCATCTTGCAATGAAGACCATTGCTGATGCGGGAGAAGGGATAATTATTCATATACCAAGACAGGATGGTCGCGGTATGGGAGTACCTTTCAAGCTTGCCACACTGTGGCTTCAGGAGGCTCTCGGTGTTAATACTGTCGAGTCAGCCTCCATGCTTGCGCCTTCAGGGGTGATTGATGTAAGAACTTATTCGGGAGTTGTTGGAGTTTTGAAATATTTCGAGATTCCCGAAACTTGCCGTATCAATCTTGCAACCAATAACCCCAAAAAGGCAGAAGTCTTTGCTGAAAACAGTTTTTCTGTTTCTGGGTATGTGCCTATTCGTATAAAGCCTAACAGGCATACGAAGCATCACCTTAGGGCAAAGCAGGACCATCTTGGTCATCGCAATTTGGTAACCGACGAAGACTAAGGGAGGGATTCATGAACGCGATACTTGAATTATCGGAAAGGATGCTGCAGCAAAACACTTTGTGCTGTTGTGGACTGGATCCTGATTTAAGCAAATTTCCGTCAGAAATAAAAAACAAGCCATACTCCGACGAGGAGAAGGCTTATGAATTTCTCACGCAAGTTGTGGCCCTAACTGCCCCTTACGTATGTGCTTTCAAGGTTCAGAAAGCCTTCTTTGATTGCTTTTCTGGAGGGCATAACCTCTTGAAAGAGGTTATTAGATTCGTTCATGGTAGATTTCCGAAAATTCCTGTCATTATTGATTGTAAAATCGGAGATACGAGCAATACCATGGGCGCTTACGTCAAGAGCCTGTTCGCAAACCTTGATTCCGATGGCATCGTGGTTAACCCATATATGGGGGATGATGTGTTTGCCCCATTTGCTGATTATCCTGAGAAAATCATCGTTACGCTTGTGAGGACAAGCAATCCTGGTGCTAGCATCATGCAGGATATGATGACAATCGAAGGTAAAATGCTATGGGAAGTTGTTCTCGATCACATGGTGAATCGCTGGAACGTCGCCGGCAATATGGTGCCCGTCATTTCATCCACGGCTGGGCTTGACCTTCGATTTGTTCGCGGGTGCGTGCCTGATGAAATGAACATTTTGTTTGCAGGAGTCGGAGAACAGGGCGGTGACGAAAGTGGTGTGCGGGAGCTACTCAACACTAGCCGAGCTGGAGTTTTTGTTAACTCATCTCGTGGCATTCTCTATGCCAACAGCCAGAATGGCCAGATATGGCAAGACGCAGTCAGGGAGGCTGCTTCGAGAATGCGCGATGCGCTCAATGTTTTCAGGAGGGGATAATGCTTACCAGGTTCCTATTGCTTTTGGGTGTTTCGGGTGTTGGAAAAAGCACAATCATAACGGAGTTGCGAAAACTGGATGATAGATTCGTGTACGTATCACCATACATAACCCGTGCATTGAGGCATGGAGAAAAGGATAAGATTTCTATTGCAGACCACGAATTGGATGAGATGAGCAGGCGCGGCGAATTCCTCGTCATTAACAGAAAATACGGCATACGCTATGCAACGCCGCTGGATCCCATAATCTCATCCCTGAACGAATCGCGGTTTCCAGTATTGGATTGGCCGATAAATCGCTTGAGCATCATGACCGAGGCGTTTGCAGGTCGTCTATGTGTTGTGTATTTGCTACCACCTTCTGTTGATGAGTTGCAAAGAAGAATCAATAGCGATGGTCGCGATAAAGACGGGTTACGTTTTTCCGAGGCCATTAAGGAGTTGCAGGATTTTAATCGGGGGATGTACGACGGGCTCTTCAGTATGTCCATGACAACTCATGAGGGCAAAAGCGAAATGATCGCCAGAGCCATTCGTGAGCACTACCTGAATACGCTATAAAGAAGCCTTCGATTGGAGGAGGTGAAAAAGTATTGGATAGGACCAAGAGGCCCATGTGTAGAATCTACACGTGGGCCTTAAATTTTATCAACTAGAATATCCACAGCCTCTTTATCTCTCTCGTTAAAGTGGAGGGAGTCAATGAATTGAACATACGTTCCGCTTTTCATTCCTAGGCGGTTGGAAACATGATTCTGCAAAGAGATGAATTCATTCATATTCAGTAGAAGCTTGCCATAGCAATCAGTAGCCCGCATGTGGACATGCATTTCGAGTTTTCCATTCATGATTTGGAACCATGCTAACTGCATGCAAGGACCTATCCTCCCATAAAGATCAACTTCTTGATTCCAAATCGAAGCCTGTGCTCGCTTTCCGGCCGGTTTCCTTGTCAGGTATTTGATTATACTTTCAATCTGATTATATTTCTTATGGAATAATCTGCGTCTGTAGATCTTCGTCCACTCATGGATTACCTTTTCTTCATTCTCGCCTGTTACGAGATAGTTATTTATAATTTCTACATTTTTCTTTGACATCGGGAAATTGTCATCGTAAGTGTCGGTCGATAACGTGTCCGAAATTTCAATAACTGCATAAGAGTATCTGTAAAACTCACTTTCTTTTGATTCCAAACCTTTTGCGTGAAGTTCTTTAAGGCTGCTTCTCCATGCTTCGGCGATCGAGTTTTCTTTTATGTAAATCATAATGATATTCAATTAATTTGTTTTTCTTACTCATTACATCGTAGCAATTTTATAGATAGGTAGCAATATTGTATAGATTTTTTGACAAATCAGATAATTCATGATAAAAAGTAGGAAGATAATAATAAAGACAGCTAATATGGAGAAACGAAGATATCAGGAAGATATGAATATTGCCACCGTCGTTGCCGACAGGTGCATTTCTGCCCATTCGCTTTTCGGAAATGCATCAAGGTCAGGCCGAGGCTGTCTAGAGAAATCGTTTCATCAGTAATCATCCAGAACGAAATCCGCTCAGATACCCCCGGCTGAAAGGCCGGTTTTCTTTTTTAAAAATATTTGAATCATGGGTAAATACTATCTATTCTTCAAAAATTCCATCTCTGAATCGTTGGTATACAGGACCAATGTTTTCATCCTGCTTATTTCTCAGATAATTTCTCTTTCTATTTTCATCATGCTCTGGACGGCGATATATAAAGAGGGGAATACGGTTGGGAATTATTCCATCGGAAGCCTCATAGCATATTATGTTGTTTCTACTATTATTGCGTTCATTATTCAAGGAGTCGATGTCGCATGGAGGATCAGTGATGATATCAGGATGGGAAATGTCACGAATTTCATCCTGAAGCCTATTGATTATTTCTGGTCGACCATGTCTATCGTGGCCGGGAAATCGATTTTCAACTTCTCGACGGTTGTCCTAATATCTGTCCCGTTTTTCTTTGCGAAGCCTGCATTGATTCATGAATTTTTCGGAAATGCGCGATTGGATTTTTTTCTTTTGATCTCGCTTTTGTTCTCCTTCGGAATATTCATGTCATTCTTCTATATAATAGGAGCCGTATCATTTTGGATGGGAACATCTCAGGGTCTTAATTTCATGGTCAGAATGATCATGCTATTCCTGTCTGGCAGCATGCTTCCGCTTGATCTTCTGCCAAGTTGGCTGATTAGTGTCAATAATTTTCTCCCGTTCAAATATATGGCCTGGCAGTCGATTCAGATATTCCTCGGTCAAGATAATTTGGAATGGCGGATTTTTATTCCAGAAATAATATGGCTGACTGCTCTCTATGTAGTCTCGGTTCTAATCTTTAAGAAAGGCATTGAAAAATATGAAGGATTTGGCGCGTGAAGTGGGAAAATATATCAGGATTTTCATTCATTACAAGAAGATAAACTTCTCAGGAAGGCTGGCTTATCGTTTCAATTTTTCCTTGATCGCCTTGGCGGTGATTTTTCAGATATTTTTCAATCTGGTTTTCATCCGGATCATTTTCGGTTGGGTGAAGAATATCCAAGGCTGGAACTATTATGAAGTTCTTCTGGTGGTCGGGACGGTCATGCTTCTGGATGGTCTCATGTGGGCCAGTTTCGCTTTCATGTCGGCTCTCAAGATGCATATCAAACAAGGGACGCTCGACGGGCTCATAGTCAAACCGATGGATACCCAATATCTGGTTTCGATTTATCGCGGAGACTTGGAAGATACAGCCAGAATCATTACTGCGCTCGGAGTCATCATATTCTGCATCAGGAATCTGAGTATCGGCTGGATGTCGCTGTCACTGAATCTTTTCTGGTATGTCATTACGGTAATTTGCGGATGGGTGATAATATATAGCATAGCAGTGATACTCAATGCGATATCTTTCTGGACCATCGAAACAGCCTCATCTTTCAATCTGGCCGATACAATTGTGCGGTCGTCTCAATATCCGGTCGACATATTCGGAAGTAAGTTCCTGAGGTATTCATTGACATTTATTCTGCCTCTCGGCTTTCTTGGGACTTTTCAGGCAAAGATTCTCTCTCGTGGCTTCAACC
>Ga0209373_10000888_pt1 | contig 40456 bp, 38 predicted proteins | sample Higcelweek5metaG_FD_187173 | JGI IMG/M metagenome (GOLD analysis project Ga0209373, IMG submission 187173) | Freshwater pond sediment microbial communities from the University of Edinburgh, under environmental carbon perturbations - High... | ecosystem: Environmental > Aquatic > Freshwater >... | reverse complement strand
CACCTTCGACGCATCGGAGCACGCACCATCAGCGATCTATGCGACGCCATCGGCTGTATCTGCGATCTCTATACGCCCGAGGAATGCTGGAATTATCTGCGAAACGCAGGATATATAGCAGATTAAAAGCTCGACGCTCTAGGTACGAAAGCGGTCAGCATCATAGGGGCTTTATCCGCCAGAAGCCGCTTGGGTGGGACGACTGTTTTCAAAAGCGTCGGCCATAGTGATATCGGCGACATTCCCCAGGGTCAGCGCGAAGGCAACCGGTCGGCCATGATCATCGGCCAAAGCATCGATTTCGCTCGTTCTTCCGCCGCGCGAGCACCCAATCGCTTCCGCGCACTCCCTCCCCCTTTTTGGGCCTGCCGCCGACCGGGGCGCTTTGACATGCGTGGAATCAAGGGACAATTCCTCGGGTACCGTCCCCAAAGCCGCCATCCTCTCAAAAATCCGCTGCCCGATTCTCCGTTTGGCCCACTTGTTATAGCGGTTGTAGACTGTTGTCGCGAAGCCATCGTCCTCCGGCACGTCGCGCCAGCGGCATCCCGTCTTCAAAGACATGCTGAATGCCGCTGATCACGCGATGGTTATCCACCCGAGGCTTGCCGGGTTAACCATGCGGCAAATGCGCTTCGATCAACGCCCACGCGTCACCCGATAGCCAAAACAACGCTGCCATGAGCTCCTCCCGAGCAGGAGCTCGATTGAATCATAAAATTATGATGTCTTCCAATATGATTTATGAGTTCTCAACCTAATCTTCAGAGCATCCTCGGGAAAGCCGACCGACCCGCCCTGAGGGTCGATGCCCCCCTCTTAAACCAGAAAGGCACAGATGGGTGAGACAGGGGCGCCCCGGCAAAACTTTCCAGCTCGCGCTACCGACAAGCTACGTTCACGCACTTCGTCGCCTGAACGTAGCTAAGGGGGCGGCGTCCCGGAGCCGACCTCAGTCCGAGATCCTGTAAGAGGAGGTCTTGCACACGTCCACCCGCCTTTTGAACAGAACATGCCCATTGGCCATGACGGTCTTGAAATCGTACAGGCAATGCCCACTCCCGTCATCGATGTTGATCACCACGGACTTGCCCGGGCGAACGACATCCTGTCCTAGGATATCCTCCTCCCATCCACCCCGCTCGATGTTCGAGGCATGAAACTGGACGATGTTCTGACTACTCTCATTAATCAGACGGACTTCCCGATTCTCCGCCCAGGACGCTCCTGAAAAGAGAAGGGCTGCGATCAGGGTTACACCCGCGAGCAGTCTCATGGTGCTTCTCCGGAAAAGGTTGACCTCCAGAAGATGGCTTCCTCGGAACAGAGGCGAAACCACTTGCAATAGTAAACTTTGATTCATCTCTAAGCAACAGAAAGGACGGGCTTCCGAAGCCAAGCTCGCCCCCTCTTTTTCAAGCCGAGCTGACGCCGCGAAAAAATTTACATCCGAGGACCTTCGATTCGCGACAGATCAAACCCCTTCGCTTCCAGCCGGCGCAACAAAGAGTGATAGGCCTCCGCCTCAACGGTCGGGGTCCGGGCGAGAATCCATAAATATTCGCGGGTCGGCTCGCTGATGGCGGCGAGGGCATAAGCCTCATCCAGGTCGATCACCCAGTAATTGCCCCACACCGACGGCAACCACGACAACCAAGCCGGGGCGAACCGAACCTGCAAAGTCGGTGAGTCCGCCGCGCCGATTTGACGAGCAGTGCCAGCGACTTCGTCCCATTGCCCGTTTTCGCGGCGGCACCGGTTGACAACCTCCACCGTTCCATCGGCTCGCAGCGCGTAACGGGCGCTGGTCTCACTGGCGCATTTAGCCTGAAACCAATTCGGATATTTGGCGATTTCGTACCATTCTCCCATGTAACGGCGAACATCCAGACTCGCGACGGGGGTCAAGGAAGAAGATTCGACAGCACGCCCCGCGAGTGGAGAGCAACTCCCAAAAACAGAAAGGACGGCAGCAACAGCTGCTTTCAATACGTTATTTGACACGAGACCCTCTTTTCACTGGAGCGAGAAAGGCAAAAAATGGGGGGTTTGATCAGTCAGGCTTGGGAGAAACACACTATCGCATGCATCACATGAATGTCGTGCAGCAACTGAGACTCATCCGAGCAAACCATCCAGGGGGATGGATTGCCCCAACCACAGAGCGACAAGGCTTGCGAATTCCGACTCTCGGGAATCAGAACCGAGATCGTCCCGATCCATCGCTATTTACGACTTGAATACCCCGCCTGATCCGCCAAAATCCAAACCCGCCGCGTCGCCCTACAGCACAAGGAAACCTTTCCCAGATGAATCGAAAAGCCATCTTGTTTTGGTTGCAATTTATATGCTAAAATTTGGAAGTTTTGTTCGTGCTATGGATAGGAAAAATGAAACGATTAAAACTTTTTGTGGCTTTCGGAACAATCTTAATCATCTCTTCCTCTAAAACATATTCAAAAGATTTATTCTCCGTCATTGTCTCCTCCAACGGCGTGACAGAGTCTAAATCGTACTCAAATGTTAACGACTTTGCTGAGGCTGACTTCGCTGAAGTTAATAGCGCCTACACAACAACCAGCGCAGCAAATGCTCATTTATTCATTAGGGGAATAAAGGCAAATTCTAGCTATTCTCTAAACAGTACGGAATTGAAATTTTCAGTTCCCAGCCTCGGTATCAACAAGACATTCTCCGGCAAAACCCGAGATGAAAGTCAGAAACTATTTTTAGATTGGCTCAAAAAAGATGCAGGAGACCTTCTGAAAGCCTTTACCCGGAAAACCGCGATCGACCCAGTGGCAGGCAATCCCAACAGCCTGATGTCGACCATGGCGACATCAGATTTTTCGCAGGCTACCGGCATGACGGGCTCTGGATCCTTAAAAACAAAAGAACACACTTCAATTGTTGGGATTGAAGCCGAATATGGACAATTCAAAAGTCAAGGCTATAGCGGCGATGTCTACCGAATCCCCCTCAGTTGGTCAACACAATTAAGTGACAGTGGAACTACTATTTTATTAGATCTTCCTGTTCAATATTCCGACGTTGAAAACGCTAAATCTTACGCGGTTTCTTTTGGGGTCGGAGCTCGTTTTCCTATTGTCGACTCATGGAGCTTAACCCCCTCTTTTCGGGCTGGAGCGGCAGGATCCGACGACCTTGGAGCAGGTGCTGCTGTTTTCGCTTGGTCACTGACCAGCACTTATAACACGAAAATCGATGATTTCGATGTCAAAATCGGAAATATGATCGGATACTTCAAATCACAAGAAGTAAGCATCGGAGATGTCAGCCTAAACTACAATTTATCTAATATTATTCTCAGAAACGGAATTGCAATATCTCATGACATCCCCTTTGATGTGCTCAACCGGCCCTTGAAGGGGGAGGTTTTCATCATCAATACAAATTTTTCGGGGAGCCCGATGTATATCAGCAACTATACAGAAGCCGGCTTTGATTTTGCTACCCCGGTGACCATTGGCCCGATTCGCTATGATTCGTTCAAACTAGGAGCGAGTTACACGTTCGCCGAAAATTACGACGGATTTAAGGCCAATTTCGGCTTCAAATTCTGAACCTGACCTCAGATTAATTTTCTTGAGGGGTGAGTCACCCAAGCGTTTGAGCCCTGCTCCGGAAGGTCACCGCACTGCGCGATGGCCTTCCTATTCTCGAATTCCCCCTGTCCCCACCACTGGAATGACGACGATTTACGCAAGTCGCGACGTCGACAGTGAAATTGATTTCCTGGATTGCCCGCACCGCTAAGATCATGGGGCAGGAACAGCTCAAATCCAGACCAGCCCTAAACTGAGCTTTTCCGAAATCCCGGGATCTTGCCAACGAAAGGCATACCCAGCTACGATTAATTTTAGAGGGGGCCGATACCAAAAGTGCTAGATTTTGGCCTTTCGACGTGTCCGATCTCATAAAGAGATACCCTCATTTGGTATCATTCATTTCCGGGGGCTAAGGAGTGGGAGATGGGAGAGATTAACTTAAAAACAAAAACCATACGATCGATTGGCGTGATCCTGCTGGCAGCCCTGATCAGTGGCTGTAGCGGATATTCGAAACAGATGTCCGATTCTATCACGTCAGCGCGCACCGGGAATCTACCCCAAGCTTTATCTTCTCTTGAGTCTAATAACACCGGCTCTGATAAAGATTTACTTTATTTCATGGAAAAAGGGGAATTGCTTCGGATGTCCGGCCGGAATGACGACGGCCGAACCGCTTGGTTGGAGGCTGACGCCAAAGTCCGCAGTTGGGAAGACGATGCCCGGAACGACCCGGAAAAGCTGATGGGGGAGATCGGCTCATTTCTCGTCAATGACACCACCCGACGCTATGACGGTCGGGATTATGAAAAAGTTCTCCTGAGTGTGCGGCTGGCCCAGAGCCATCTGGCCTTGGGCGATTGGGAGTCCGCTCGCACCGAAATCAAGAAGATGCATGAGCGGGAAGCCATCATCGCGGACTTCCGCGCCAAAGAAATTGAGAAAGCCCAGGAAAAGTCGAGGGAAAAGGGAATCCGAACCTCTTCGTTCCGGCAGATCAATGGCTATCCGATTGAAACCTTGGATGACCCCAGTGTTCGCGCCCTGAAGAACTCTTATGAATCCGCTTATGCCAATTATCTGGCCGGCTTCCTCTATGAAGCTCTGGGCGAAGGATCCCTGGCCGCACCGGGATATCGCAAGGCGGCGGAGATGTGTCCTGGTCAGCCCTTGCTGGAGACCAGTCTGGCCGAGCTTGACGGACATATCACCCATCATGGCATTCCGGGCAAAACCGACACCCTCTTTGTGATCGAAACCGGTTTGGCCCCGACGATCCAATCGATCACTTTGCCGATTCTCCTGCCGATTCCGCAGAAGAACGGGTTCAATATCTTGGCTACCCCGATCTCCTGGCCGGTCATCCGTGCCGATCCGAATACGCCCCGGCTGACCAGCCTCACGGTTGATGGTCAAAGCCTGCCGGTGGTGCCGTTGTCAGACGTCAATGCCATGGCCCGGCGGGCCTTGTCGGATGAGATGCCCGGCATCATCGCCCGGTCAGCCGTGCGCGCCATCACCCGGGGCGCCGCCCAAGCAGCCATGGATACCACTGCGAGCAACACCAGCGGCAACGCCGCTCTGATTCTGACCCTCATCAGCGTCGCCACCAAAGTTGCTTCGGTGGCCACCGAGGTCGCAGACGAACGGATCTGGCGCACCCTGCCGGCGACATTCTCGGTAACACGGGTGGCATTGCCAGCCGGCCCGCATCAGATCACACTGGCAACCCCCTTTGGCCCGGTCACCCGCGACATCACGGTGGCCGGACGCTACTCGGTGATTGGACTGCGGATGCTGGATCAGTCGCTTTATGTCACTCAGCCGGCTCAGGTTCCGAAGGAACTGGCGCCGCTTGAGGTCGTCGCCAAGCCGGCCGAATCGGTCCAGCCCGCGCCAATTGTTGCCCCCACCTCGCCGCCGGCTCCGGTCAAAAAGAGGAAGAGCCGAGCGACAAAAGCAAATAATTAACTCTGTTCCGGCCTGGAGTTGCCCCCGATGATGCTGCGATCTCTGGCTCTTGCCCTTGCCCTCTGCCTGACGGTCCTGCCGAACGCACAGGCTCAATCTCTCGCGGCCAAAGTTGATTATGTCGGCACATCGCGCCATATCACCGTCACCGGACTGATGCGGCGCGATGTCAATGGCTTTATCAATCTTGTGATCGAGCTGACCAACAGCGATTATGACGACCAGGAAGGATATTATCGTCTGACTTGGGTTGATGACGCGGGATTTCCGGTTTGGGAGGAAGAAGCCTGGAAACCGGTCCTGCTGCATGGCAGCGAGAAAAAAACAGTCCTGGTGGCAGCGCCCACCAACCGGGCCACTGATTTCAAGATTGTTTTCAGTGGAGAACGCAATTGGGCCGACCTACCCGGATCGCGGCCTTAAAACTAGGGGACGAACATGACGGTTTCGATTGTGAGATTGGGAGCGGTCCTGGGGCTGGCCGGCTTGCTTGCGGCTTGCGCCAATTCCCGCCCGACCATCGATAGCGGCACGGTTTCCTATGGCGATGCCAAGGCGGTCGAGAAACTGACCAATGAATTCGGCTCGACCGACCTGCAAACCATTGCTGAGACGATGGCCCGCTCGCTGGCGCAGACCGCCGCCAGCTACCCGACCAAGCCGTTGGTGACGATTGCCGATGTCAAAAACCGGACCAGCGAATATATCGATACCCGCTCGATCACGGATTCGATCCAGACCCAGCTGTTGAAAAGCGGGACGATGCGCTTTGCCACCGACATCGCCGACATGCAGGCCCAGACCGACGAACTGGCCCGCCAGAACACGTCCGGCCTCTATAAGGGCAGAACGATTGCCAAGGTCGGCAATATGGAGGGGGCCAAGTACCGGATCGAAGGGGCGATCACCTCGATTGTCAAACGCAACTCTGACGTCAAGGATGTCTGGTACAAATTCACTCTGAAGATGACCAATATCGAAGCCGGAACCATCGAGTGGATTGACGAAAAAGAAATTCGCAAAACATCGCTGCGTTGAGGCGTTTGAGGGGAGGTCCCGACCATGAGCAAGATCACGCGTCGCAGCCTGTTCTGTGGTCTGATCGCCAGCGCGATTCTGGCTGCGGCGACGGCCCAGGCCCAGAGCTTGCCCAAAGTCGCCGTCACCGATCTGACCTATGAGGAAAAGGTCTCCCACTGGTTCAGTTATTATCAGAGCCAGAGCCATGGGAGTTATCAGGCCGGGCCGATGCATGAATCCGCCCGCGAAGATAGTTCGGTTGTGGCCGGTTCGGGCGAAATCGTCACGATCGAACGCGGCGAATTGCACAAATTCACCGGCGACATCCGCGGCGCTTTGATCAAATCCGGGGCCTTCAGCGTGATCGAGGGCAAGCCCTGGAGCGGATCGGAAAAGATGACGATTTACGACATCATCGGCCGGATCAAGCAGGGATATTATCGGGGGGCTGATTACGTCCTGTTCGGAACGATTACCAGCATCGAGAGCCGGAACGATGCGGTCAATATTCAGAACACCAGCGCAACCAATTTCATGCTCAACATGGAGCTTGTCTGCGACTTTTCCCTGATCGACACCCGGACCTATCAGGTTGCGGCCGGATTTACCGCCATGGGAGAAGGTCGGGATGTCAGGCTGGTCAACACCGCCGGATCACGGGTGACCCTCAGCCGGGGCCGGGTGATGCGCGATGTGTCGGCCTCGTTGGCGGACAATGTGCTGACCGAACTGGCCACGCAATTCCGGGGCGGGTTCGCCTTATCCCCGTCCGCTCTGCGCGACCCCAGCGCCCTTCCTCCGCCTCCCCCGCCGACCATGATTTATCGTTAAGCACTCTCCCCCCCTCTTTCCCGTCAAAGAAAGAGGGGGGCTGAAGCGTCGTTTGCCGGGCTGCCGCCCGGACCCGCTTGGGGGCGAGCCGCCCCCAAACCCCCTACTTTTTCAGATAATTCATCACCTCATCCGGGCGGGCTCGGGACAGGTCGAGCGGTGGTGCCAGTGGCAGGCGCAGAACCACCGTTGACGCCGAAGCCTGTACCTGGGCCAGAAACGCCGTGACCGCCTCAGTGAGGTGTAGGCGGTCGTTCAGTGACAGGCTGTCATTCAGCGCACCGGGCAAGCCGAGAATAATCGTGACAGCGAGCGCCAGACGGCCTTCCCGATCCCGGCTTGCCTCGGAAGCGGGACTCTCTTCGACCTGTCGGGTTGGCTCCTCGGGACCGAGACGGCGCAGCAGCGCCAGCGCCAGCGGTTCCAACGCCGCCGCATCCGGTCCACGCAGGCAGATTTCCAGACTCATGGGGAAACTCCATTTGGAACAAAGAATGGCTTCGCTTGGGCTGCCCGGCCTCTCAATGCCGATCCTGAAGCTCCTTTTGCAGAGCCTGAATCTCGGTAAGATAATCGTCCCGTTCCAGCTTTTCCGCCGCCCCGGCGGCGATTTCCAACACCGAAAGCGCCCTCTCGCTCTCGCCACGAGCGGCCAAAACCTGCCCGAACAGCAATCCAACCCCGACCAAACCGTCAGCGCGCCCTGTCTTTAAAAGAAGACCAAAACTTTCCTGCAAATCATCAACAATCCCCTGCGCGTCATCTTCACTCACCCCTTCTTGTTCCAGGCGAATCTGGGCAAGTTTGAATCGGGTAGCGGCAATTCCGTCGATATCGCCCAGCCGCTCAAACGCCGGAAGCATCTCCTCTTGCAGGATCTTGAGCGCCTCGTCGAGCTGTCCCCTGGCCATCAGGATGTCGGCGATCCTGCCGATCGTCATCGCCTGCTCGCGCACGGCACCCAGTCGCTCAAACGCTGGCAGAATCTGCTTTTTCATGATCGTGAACGCCTCGTCGATCTGGCCCTGGGCCATCAGAATGTCGACGATCTTGCACATCGTCACTGCGTGCTCGTGCACGTCGCCCAGTCGCTGATAGACCGGCAGTTCTTCCTCCTGGCGGATATTGAACGCCTCGTCGAGCTGTCCCCTGGCCATCAGGATGTCAGCGATCTTGCCCATCGTCACCGCGCGCGAGCGCACGTCGCCCAGCCGCTGATAGACCGGCAGTTCTTCCTCCTGGCGGATATTGAACGCCTCGTCGATCTGTCCCCTTGCCATCAGGATGTCGGCGATCTTGCCCATCGTCACCGCGCGCGAGCGCACGTCGCCCAACCGCTGATAGACCGGCAGTTCTTCCTCCTGGCGGATCTTGAGCGCCTCGTCAAGCTGTCCCCTGGCCATTAGAATGTCGGCGATCTGGTCCATTGTCATCGCGCGCAAGCGGACGTCACCCAGCCGCTCATAGATCGGCAGTTGTCCCTCCCGCCGGATCTTGAGCGCCTCGTCGAGTTGGCCCCGGCGATAATAGATGTCGGCGATATTGCCCAGCGTCACCGCGCGCTCGCGCACGTCGCCCAGCCGCTCATAGACCGGCAGTTGTTCCTCCCGCCGGATCTTGAGCGCCTCATCGAGTTGGCCCCAGCGATAATAGATGTCGGCGATATTACCCTTCGTCACCGCGCGTGAGCGCACGTCGTCCAGCAGCTCATAGACCGGTAGCTGTTCCTCCTGGCGGATCTTCAGCGCCTCATCGAGCCGACCCCGGCGATAATAGATGTCGGCGATCTTGCCCATCGTCACCGCGCGCGAGTACACGTCGCCAGCTTGGCGGAAATGTTCGGCTACTCCCTCCAGGCGCTTCAACGCACTTTCTGGATCGGTGGTCGCCAGAGTTGCCTCAACATGGTGAACTGTGGTTTGCGCCAGAAGAATGGGGTCTGCATCCGTCTGGGACAATCCGCGTTCGAGCAAGGCAATTTGTCTTTTAGTTTCGCCGATCCGCTCGGCACATTGCGCTGCGATCATCAGCACCTTCAAAGAGGGAGCCTGTCCGGCCGCCTCCAGCTTTGGCAAGGCGAGATCGAACAGATCCAAGGCTTGCCGGGCCTGATGCTGTATCCGGAACAGATAGATCATTGCGGCCAGGGTGGTGGCATCGATCACGGCGGGATCGGCGTTGCCGAGCAAAGCGAGACGAGCCGCCTCGATCGCGCGGGGATCGATGACAATGTTGCCCTTTGCATCCCGCCACAGCTTTTTTTCCAACACAGCGATGGCGACGGCGGCAAGGTGGGCTTGATCCTCCGAGCTTAACGCCTCTCCGCCCAACGGCCGCGCCAACGGATTGAGGGCGGCCTGGGGCAGACCATCGCTCTCGCCCCAATCATCAAGCAGGCCCAATCCCAACAGGCGATCCAGGGCTTTTTCGGACGCCATCACTCCCGCCGCCTGGACCACCGCGACCAAAGCCGGACGCGGCAGCGGCACGCCGTCACTGAACAGGCCCGCCGCCCGCAAAGCCGTTTGCTCGCTTGAGGTCAAGGCGTTGCGATAATCCTCAAACGGGACCCGGCGAAAAAATTCCTGGGCTTGATTGTCATCGGCGGGAACCTTGCCGCTTTGCCGAAAAGTTTCGACCGCTTCAATCGCTTTGGCAGCCAAAGCGGTTTCGCCGTTCAATAAAGGGCGGCAGAGAATTTCCTGGAGGCCGGGATTGCCTGCGGCCGTCCTCAGGGCACGCGCCGCGATCTCGGCGGCGTTCTCCTCGACCGAACCGCCGACGGCCTGCGCCGCCCGCCATTGTTTGGCTTGCTCGTGCGGCTCCATCGGCCGGAGTTGCAGTGGAAACAGGCGGCTTTCCCACTCCTTGCCCTTGCCGTCGAGCAAGGTGAAGCGATAGCGACTGGTCAACAGCAGGCGGGAGGCGGAATCGGCGCGGTCGAATCCCTGGATCACCGCTTGCAAGGGGGCGCGATAGGCGTCCTGAACCGGGGTTCGCTCTTGTCCCGGCGCCGGAGCCTCCAGAATTTGTTCCATATCGTCGATCACCAGCAGCAAAGGCGAATCGGCCAACGGCCCAGTGAGAATCGCTTCCACGGCATCGGCCAGTTGGGACGCGGATCCGGCAATCTTCTCGCGCCATTCCTGTTCGATGCTCTGACGTTGACCGACCGGCACCGTTTCGAGCAAATAATCAAAAATTGGTAAAGGCCGAATCTTATCAACAGGGGGGAAAACCACCACCGACCGGTAGCGCGGCGTCAGGCGCTGGATGATCCGCATCGCCAGACTGGATTTGCCGAGATTGCCCATCCCATGGATCAGCACTCCGACTTTCCGCCCCTCGGCAAATTCCCTCAGAATGGTCTGGATCGCCCGACGCCGGCCAACAAAGGTCCGGGCGCTGGCCACCGCCACCCCGCCGGCCTCGGTCTTGACCAGGAATTCCTTGTCTCCGGCATCCCGCCGTAGGGTTCGCTTCTTCTGCCCGATCTGGCACAGCGACCCACCGCCCTTTTGCCCGAGATAGACCCGGGCAAGGTGCCAATGCTGGCCTTGGTGCGCGTTATGACGATGGGCGTTCAGCACCTCCCGCCGCGCCACAGCCACAGCTTGGGGAACGGTCTGCTTTTCCACCAATTTTCGGTAAAGGGTGGAGGCGAACAGAATAGCGTCCTGATCGTAGACCGAGCCATCCCAACCGATCACATTGGCATCGGCGCAACGTGCCAACGCCCGGATAAAGGATTCGGTTCCTTCATTTTCGGCCGTCCGACAGGCGGACAGGAACACCAACGGCGGCAGATGACCGCCCAACCTGTCGGTAAAATCCGCCAGCGAGACCAGATCGGGACGGCCCGTCTCATCCTCCAGGGCCAACACCGGCCCCCGGTCTCGATCGATGCCGCCATGACAGGACAAATGCAGTCCTTCGAACGGCCCATCAGTCCCCAGACGTTCTTCCAACCCCGGTAAAGCGCCGCTTTCCTCCACCGCCAAAGCCAGTGGCAAGCGGCGGGTTGCATCCAGGATAGCCGCTTCCTCGGCCTCGAAATTGAGCTGATTTTCGCCCTCCGGCGCGGCGGCCATGAACAGAAGCGCCAGATCGCTGTGAAGCGGAACCCAGGGTTGAGCCTGGGACGGCAGGCCAAGACGGCGCCACACCACCAGGGATTGGGCCGAATCCTCGACGAGAAACCCCTTCTCGCTCGCCAGGATTTCCCATGGCAGATCGAGCAGCGCCGCCTCGGCCTCATTCGGGTCGGCGCTTTGGCTGAAAATCTCCAGCTCCCGCGCCCCACCACGACGGGTCCAACCCGTCAGCCAGCCACTTTGATTCAGCCAAGCGCCAATTTCCCGCCCGATTGGCAACAAGGCAGCTTGATCGTCGATCCGCACCGCATTGCCGTAACGCCGCGCCCAATCCTTCATCCGATCGAGCGCCGCAGACAAGGGGAGCCGAGCTTCGCCCCCTGCCCCTTGCCCCGCCACACGACAGAACACATCGCTTCCACAGATTTCGACGGTGGCTTTCATCGTGCCCTCGGCCTGTTTCCGAGGGAAAGTGTCAGCCATCTTTCTTTCGCTGTAAAGATGCGGGCGGTTACAACAGGAAGCGCGCATCCACGACGGCATAAGGCGCCACAACCTGATCAGGGGTCCGGATCAGAAGCCCGAGCTTGGTCAATTCATCGACGTCGCGATGAACATTTTTATAGTCACGCTGCAAATCGACGGCCAGCGCCTTAACCGTCCGAATCTGATGGTGACGGACATGACGTAAAAGCTGAAGCCGCTTGGGCGTCAAGGCCGCCAACAGGCGCTCCAAATCCAGAAACGTCAGGTGGTTTTCGGAAACGGCTTGCCCCTGTTCCGCCCGGTTCCAGGCATCACTGAAACGGCGAGCCATGTCCTCAGCCGTTCCGATATGGACCGTGATGGTCTCATTCATGCTTCACCTCGTACTCGTCTTACATCGGCCAGGAAATCAGCCACCAGTGCCTCGGACGTCGTGAAGATATAAGGCTCCTCACGTCCCTGAATATGCCGGTGATCTCCTTTGGGGCGTTCATTGTCATAGCCGACAATACGCTCGCCAGGATAGCCGTAGAACAAACTGTACTTTAAGAGATGACCGCTTCCTTCTACGGGTTTCGGAACCTGCCAGAGAGTCATTTCAAGAATAGACCCGTCAGGATATTCCAACTTGTCATAGAAAATGCGGCGCGCCTTCATATGGTGTGAGATACCATAACTCATTTTATGGTGTCCAGAGCCATACGGGGTGCATCCGAGCTAGGGCAACAGGAAATGTCCCTTATTCAAAAACAAAGGGGGTCCGGGGCCTCGCCCCGGCCGGGGGCGGGCGGGAGCCCGCCAAAACACCCCCCCGCCTTGCGCCGGGCTCTCCCCCCCTCGATATTATAAGGACTTTGTTCCCGCTAAGGATTCCCCACCATGCCCGAACCCGCTGCCTCCCCCTTGATCTCGCTGGAGGGGGTCCGCCTTGGCCTCGGCGAGGGCGCGGGACGCGTTGAAATCTTGCGCGGGATCGACCTCACCGTGCCGGCTGGAACAAGCCTGGGGATCGTCGGCCCGTCCGGCTCGGGCAAATCCACCCTGTTGATGGTGATGGCCGGACTGGAACGCGCCGAAACCGGCCGGGTGATCGTTGCCGGCCAGGATCACGCCAGCCTCAACGAAGACGGACTGGCCCGGCTGCGCCGCGATACGATCGGCATCGTGTTTCAGTCCTTCCACCTGATCCCGACCATGACCGCGCTGGAAAATGTCGCGGTGCCGCTGGAACTGGCCGGACGCGCCGATGCCTTTGCCGTGGCCGCCGCTGCGCTCGACCGGGTCGGGCTGGCGGCGCGGCACCGCCATTACCCTTCCCGCCTGTCCGGGGGCGAACAGCAGCGCGTCGCCCTCGCCCGCGCCCTGGTCGCCCGGCCGCGCCTGCTGCTGGCCGACGAACCCACCGGCAATCTTGACGGCACCGCCGGCAGCGCCGTCGCCGATCTGTTGTTCGGCCTGAATGCCGAATTCGGCACCACGCTGGTTCTCGTCACCCATGATCCCGCCCTCGCCGCCCGCTGCGGCCGGGTGGTGCGGATGGCCGATGGCCACCTCGTCGCGGAGCCCCATTCATGAGCCCCGCCTTGCCGCTGGCGCTGCGCCTGGCCCGCCGCGAGATGCGGGGCGGCTGGCGCGCCTTCCGCCTGCTGGTGATCTGCCTCGCGCTGGGGGTGGCGGCGATCGCGGCGGCCGGCTCGCTGCGCGCGGCGGTCGAGGCCGGACTGGCCGGACAGGCCCGCGCTCTGGTCGGCGGCGATCTGGCCCTGACCCAGCCCTCGCAACCGGCCTCGGCTGAACAACGGCACTGGCTCGACCAGCGCGGCCGGGTCAGCGCGGTGACCGAATTGCGCGGGATGATCCTGCATGACGAGGAGCGCCTGCTGGTCGAGGTCAAAGCGGTCGATCCGGCCTATCCCCTGGTCGGAGCGGTGGCGCTGGCCCCGGACCAACCGCTCGCCGCCGCCCTGGCGCAGCGTGACGGGATGTGGGGAGCGGTGGCGGAACCGGCCTTGCTGGCCCGGCTTGGCCTCCATCCCGGCGAGAGGATCAGCCTGGGCGACCTGACCTTCGAACTCCGCGCCGCTCTGACCAGCGAGCCCGACCGGCTTGCCTCGGCGGTTGGCTTCGGCCCGCGCCTGATGATCTCGGAAGCGGCCCTGGCCGACACCGGCCTGATCCGCCCCGGCAGCCTCAGCCGTCATTCGCTCCGCCTGCTGCTGCCCGAGGGCGCGGACCCGACCGCCACCCGCCGGGCGATCGCCGAAGCCTTTCCCGCCGCCGCGTGGCAGGTGCGCGACACCGCCGAACCCGCCCCCGGCCTCGGCCGGTTCCTCGATTATGTCGTCGCCTTCCTGACCCTAGTTGGGCTGGGGGCGCTGCTGATCGGCGGCATCGGCGTCGCCAACGCCACCCGCGCCTATCTCGACGGACGGGTAGCGACGATTGCCACCCTGAAATGCCTTGGTGCCCCGGCCCGGCTGATCCTCGCCACCTATCTGACCCTGATTGGGGCGCTGGCCGGGGTCGGCATCCTGCTCGGCCTGAGCGCGGGCGCCCTGGCGGTGCCGCTGGTGGCCCATTTCGCCCCGGACACCCTGCCCTTGCCGCCCGGCGGCGGGCTCTATCCGGCCCCGCTGGCCCTGGCGGCCAGCTTTGGCGGGCTCGCGGCTCTGGCCTTCACCCTGGCCCCGCTCGGCCGCGCCCGCCAGATCCCCGCCCTGGCCCTGGTCCGTCAGCATGCGGTGGACGATCCCGCCGAGCGTCCCCGCCCCGACCGCCTGACCCTGCTTGCTGTGAGCGGGACCGCCGTCACTCTGGCCGCGCTGGCGATCCTCACCTCGCCGGCCCGCACCCTCGCCGCCGGCTTTGTCGTCACCGTCCTGGTCCTGTTCGGGCTGCTGCGCGGCCTCGCCTGGGGACTGGCCCGCGCCGCCGCCCGGCTGAACCGCCGCCCCCGCCGCTGGATCGGCCCCCCCGCCCGGCTGGCTCTGGCCGCCCTCGCCCGCCCCGGCTCAACCCTGCCCGGAATGATGCTGTCACTCGGGCTCGGCCTGTCGCTGCTGGCGACCCTGGCTCTGGTCGAGGGTAATCTCGGCGAAGCCTTCGGCCGCCGTCTGCCCGAGGGCGCCCCGAGCTATTTCCTGATCGATCTCCAGCCCGCCCAGGTCGCGCCGCTGCGGGCTCTGGTCGCGGCGATCGATCCGACCGCCCAGTTGGAAACCGCGCCGATGGTGCGGGGCCGAGTGGTGGCGATCAAGGGGGTTCCGGTCGAATCCGCCACCATCGCCCCGGACACCGCCTGGGCAGCGCGGGGGGATCGCGGTCTGTCGCTTGCCGCCACCCCGCCGCCGGGCACCCGGATCGTCGCCGGTCGCTGGTGGGAGCCGGATTACGCCGGGCCGCCGCTGGCCTCGCTCGATCGCACCGTCGCCCGGGGGTTCGGGGTGGGGATTGGCGATCGCGTCACCCTCAATGTGTTGGGGCGCGAGATTGAAGTCGAGATTGCCAGTCTGCGCGAGATCGAATGGGCCAATCTGTCGATGAATTTCGCCTTTCTGCTTTCGCCGGGGGCGCTGGAGGGCGCGCCTTATTCGGTGATTGCCACCCTCCGCGCCGCTGATGCGCCGGCTCTGGCGATCGAGCGGGCGGCGACCGCCCAATTTCCCTCGCTCAGTGCGATTCGGGTCAAGGAGGCGATCGAGACCGCGCGCGGGGTGATCGACCGGGCAGATCAGGCGATTCGAGCGACGGCGTTGTTAACCCTGGCCGCTGGGGTGCTGGTGCTGGCCGGAGCGGTGATTGCCGGGCAGCGTCGCCGCGCCTGGGAGGCGGTATTGTTGAAGACTCTGGGGGCCAGTCAGGCCCAGATCCGCCGCGCCACTTTGATTGAGTTTGGCTTGATCGGGCTGGCGGCGGCAGCGGTCGCCACGTTGGTCGGGGAGGCGGCAGCCTGGGCGTTGGTCACCCAGGTGATGAAGCTGTCCTGGGCGCCACTGCCGGGGCATGCGTTGATTCCGATCGCGGCGGGGTTGGCGGCGACTCTGGGGGCGGGGTTGATTGCCAGTCGGCAGGCGCGGCGCGGATCGCCAGCGCGGTTATTGCGGGAGGAATAGGGAATTTGCGGGGCTGCCGCCCCGGTCCCCGCCCGGAGGCGACGCCTCCGGACCGCCCCTTTGTTCAAGAAGGGGGCAAGAGCTTCGAGTCGGTGCCCATTAAAGAGGCAAACAGTCAGAAACCCCGGGAAATCAGGGCTTCCCGGGGGGTTTTCTGAAACTATCCCCAGACTTATCCACAGATTCAGGGGATAAGTCAGGACGATGACACTCTCACCCCCCAACACTGGCGCGCCTGCGATGGCGACAAGGCAAACCAGCGGCTACAGGCGCGGGTGAACGCCGATAATTCAGAATACCCCAGAAAGAAGGCCAGATCCGAGAGCGGAATGTGGGACTGGCGTAAATAAGTGGCTGCCAGATCGCGTCGAACCGTGTCAACCAGATCAGAAAAGCTCAATCCCTGCTCGGCAAGACGGCGTTGCAGGGTCCAGCGCGCCAGCCCCACCGCCTCAGCAACTGTTTCGACCCGGGCTTCCCCTTCGGGCAGGCGACTGCGGATTTCCGCCCGGACCCGATCGAGCAGCGGCGTTCGTCCGGTACTGCCGGCCAGACCGATCAGCCGGGCGCGCAGCTCGGTCAGGCGGGCCAGATCGCCGCCCGGCATCCGCCGCCCCAGGTCGCGCGCCCGTACCACCACCGCATTGGTGCGCTGGCCAAAATGAATCGGCGCATCAAAGGCTTTGTGATGATCCCGCCAGGCTTCGGGGCGGGGATGTTCCAGCCAGACTTCTTCCGGACTCCAGGTGGGGCCGAGGCAGGTCCGCACCACATTGGTGAACATCCCCATCGTCAGTTCGGCATCCTGGCGCCGGTCGAGAATCCGGCCATCGAGGATGCGATATTCCAGCCGCAAAACCTCGCCCTCATCGACAAAGCGGGTTTCGGTCGCCTGCTGATGGAACGGGAACAGATCGGCCAAAGCCCGCAACGCCGCGCCAAGCGTCGGCGCCGCCAGAGCAATGTCGCCGATCAGCCCCAGCGCCTGGGGCTGGAACTGCTGGCCGAACCACAGGCCGAAATTGTCATTGCCGGTTTCGGCGGCGGCCAATTCCATCATCGCGCAATAAGCGCCGAGATCGAGCGGCCGCACCGGATCGCCCAGGCTCTCGCCGAGAATGCCGACCCGGTCAAACACCGCTTCGGCGTGGCCGCCCTGACATTCGATGAAGCCGGCCACGCCGGACGCCGCCGCCGCCAGGATATTCCGTTCCTCCCCCGCTTCGCGGGTCCGCTGCCTGTGTCGGATCGATGCCATCGCGCGCCTCCTGGGCCGAAGCCAAGCAAGGTGCGGGCCAAAGCGGGCGGCAAGCGGGGCTGCCGCCCCGCACCCCGCTTGGGGACTGGCGTCCCCAAACCCCTGCCTTTTTTTTAGAAACAAAGGGGGCTCGGGGCATCGCCCCGACCGGGCGCGGGCGGGAGCCCGCCAAGGAAGTGGTACGTTAGTCGCGCCCTACCCTGGCTCAGGGCGTAACCCGGCTGTCATCACCCAGTTGCGTGATCCCGCCCAGCATTCCGCTCATTTCGGCGCTGGCGCGCTTCACTTCATACAACCCCTGAAGGCGCATCCAATAATCAGGACCAGTACCGAACGCCTGTCCCAGGCGCAACGCCATCTGGCCCGTGATCCCCCGATGACCGTTGAGAATCGCAGTGACCGCGTTAGGTGGCACCTGAATATGCGCGGCGAAGCGCCGCGCGCTGAGATGCAGCGCGTCCAGTTCGTCCCGAAGGAACTCGCCGGGATGGATCGGCGGCAGATTGTCGGAGGCGGGAATCGACATGGGAACCTCTAATGATAATCGACGATTTCGACGTTCACGGCGTCGCCGGGAACCAAAAGCGGATCGCGACCGTCCAGAGCCTCTGCGAAGACCCAGCGAAAGCACACCCGCCAGCGATCGTTGATGCGAATGCTGTACTGATCGTTGCGATCCCCGCCCAAGGCTTCGAAGCGGTTTGAGGGCGGATTCCGCAATTCGATCAATCGGGCTGCGGCATTCAGCTTGGTCAGGGCTTTCGCCGCTTGACGTTCAAACGCCTGGAAATCCTGAACTCGATCTCCAGCAGCGAAGTTAGCGGTACGTTTGTCGGCATACGTCTTGATCGGCATAATTCAGTATGCGTTACGAAACACATAATGATCAAGCCTACCGACCTTTTTCGCAGCCTTACCGGCAATTTCCTACCAGTCTCTTCGCGACGGGTTCGCGCCCATGGCGGGCGTTCCGTATGTGAGCATAGTTTCCCCATAGCAGACGTCGTATTTAATGGCTACGTTGACCGCCGTGAATGCAGCCAGAAAGATAGCGCTAGAACGCCACGAACCATCATAAAAGTCTCTGAAGATGAGAGGCGGGTGAAAGATAGCGTGGGGCTTCAGGGCGTTGTACAAATTTTTGGATCTTGGAGGTAGGCGCGAAACCTATCTTGGCAGGTGCCCTTGGCACGCCTATACCAGCCAGTCTGGCGTTGGGCTTTAACTCCTCCGAACAGATAAAGTGGCGTCTTGGTCTCGGGATCGAATGCAATGAACATTCGAATCGCGCTCTGGAAATGTCGGATCCTTATTTCAAGTAAACCAGGAACACCATTGGTAGTAATGGTTTTTACCAGCGTTCCGTCTACCCTATAGCTGCGTCGATGGGCTCGGCTCATATGCCCCAGTATCCTTCGCAGTAAATTGGGTTCCTTGGCCGATAGGGATTGCAACCAGCGGAGGAGGCGTTGGTGGATCTTGACGCCGGGCAGGATTTTGTTCCAATTTCCGAGCTTCAGATCTCCGAGTTTGGCGGAGATCTCCGCGAAAGCCGCCTCTGCGTGTCCACTGCGCGAAATATTGAGTGCATGGAAATGTGCGGGTTCAGCCAGATCGTCGCCTTCCAGCCAAACGATCTCCAGAGGGATCACTCCTCGATCCCAAGGCGTACGCGTGCTGAGGCTGGCGAGCACTCCGCCTTCTATCGCTGCCGCAGTTGCAGCAACCCACCCCTCCTGCTTTTCATTTTCTGAATAGACATCTGCATCCTTAAGCAGGGCATTCCAAGGTTCCTGTACATTGTCTAGAATCGGTGAAACGTTGCTAACTCGGGAAAGAAAAACGAATTCGTCCCGATATTCGCCATATTGGTGCTCTTCATCCTCAAGAGCCCTGACCACAAGATCGACGTCCGTGAGCATGTAGTATTCGAAAGCGGATTCAGCGATCCATTCGCAGCCAGCGGGCTGGTCGAAATCATCGTCATCGTCATCATCTTCTTCGTCGTCCTTGTCGTCGCTCCCGATCCCCGCGTCGCCTTCGTCTGCGACCGGGCGGCGTGTCGGTGGCGTTTCGGATTCTTCGTCCATGCGGTCCAGCAGGTCGAGCAGCGTCGCCAGTTCCCCTGCCATATCGAACAATAGCCGACACCCCTCTTGGTACGAGGCTGCCGGAAGAGATTTGTCGTTAAAGAAGACGGGCACGCTCATTGCGCGGGTCCGGCCGCGCGTGAGTTCAAGCGGGTCAGGTTCTTGGCGGCTTGATCGAAGAATCCCCTTGGCCAAGCCGACATTTTTCCATCCGGCCGGATACATGGCGAAAGAACCTCGCTTTCACCATCCTCTTTCCGACAAAAATGATGCACGGCGACTTTGTCGGAGGGGACGAGGGTGTCCTTCACGGCAAGACGGATACCGTCGAGCACATGGTCGGAATGGGTCTCCACAATCACCTGGACCCCTGCACTGGCGACCATGGCGATCAGGCGTCCCATAGCGGTTTGACCGGCGGGATGCAGGTGGGCCTCGGGGTTTTCGATTAGCACCAGTGAACCCGGTTCAGCGGCAACCAAAGCGACGATGACCGGAAGGCAATAAGACAGGCCGAAGCCCACATGGGTAGGGCGAAAATTGGGCGTCGTATCCGCGCCGGCCCTGAAACGGTATGAGGAATAGCTAACGTCGGCGCGTGCGACCATGCTGAAATCGGGCGTGACGCCTGGGCTGATCTCTGACAGCCAACCTGTCACTTGGTCACGCAGCAAGCGGCTGCTCGAATTCGGGTGGCTGGGGAGATTGGCGTTGCCGACTCCGTGCGAGTGTTTATGGGCGCCGATCTCGCTGGTGCCGTAGACGCTCATGAAATGGGCAACGTACTCTCCGTGACGGCCGACATCGTGCGGCAAGTCACGGTCGTCGGCAATCGGCAACGATACCCTGGGCCCCCATCGGTCGGCTGATAGGAAACTCAGCCGCCGGATAACGTCAGCAGGAAGGTTAACAGCGATGTCGGTGGCCTCCGTATCCTTCATGGTGAAGGAAAACGAAGCCGTCCCGTCGCCATCGATACGGAAATCCACTCTCGTCTCGGTGTCGTCCGCGAAATACGAATGCATGTCGTGGAATGTGCCCAGATCGAGCAATGGCCCCCGCATGGCATGATTATGCTCGCCCAATTGGTTGAGCATGATGATCGATTGGATGACGGAGCTCTTACCGGTGCCGTTGAGGCCAGCAAAAAGCGTCAGTGACCTCAGAGCTATTTCTTCCCGTCTGAAGCATTTGAAGTTCTTGAAGGAGATTGCATCGATCATAGAAACATACTCGCCCTTTCAAGAATTTCATGGATCAGTCCATAGACTGCGGCAAAACGATAGCGCACCTTCCGCGGATCGCTGGTATCCTGCGAAACCGCATATTCGAAAGACATATCCTTCTGGTCTTTAAGGTTATCGGAAATCCACTCCCCCCTCATCATCTGGCAAAACAATTTTACCACATCACCAGCATGAAGCTCTAGAGTAGAAAATTGTTCATCATTCAGTTGTGCAAGGCATACCGACCAAGTTTCGAATATCGCCTTGTTTATGGGGTTGCGGTTTCTCTCGGCGGCATCGAACTGTTTGCGGAACGCCTTGTCCCCAAAAATCGCCTTGCTACGAAGCATGGCTTTGGTGAATGCGTTCTCAAGACGGTCAATCGTGCCCTCTGACATCTGGTTGATGTGATCCATCGTCCGACTGAGGAAACCGTCCAGATCCTTCCTGACATAGTCCTTGGGATGTGTCAGGTAGAACGCGAAGAAGCGCAACGCGCATTCGCGGCCCGCCATGCGATCATCGGACAGTGAGGAAGTCGTCGCATCGAGATACGCTGGCTGCTTGACGACTTTGGACAGTAACTTTGTCGCTGTCCCCTGATAAAGCGCATGTCTGATTTCCTGGGACGACAGGGGCAAACCACCGGTGTTGATGCGGCGGAAGATGGTGAACGTCACTCCTCGCGGCGTCGATGGCTGGATCATGTGCAATGTTAGTTCGCTCTCGCGGATGCGCCTTTGCATCGGCCGAGGCAGGTCGTCGAACGTCAAACCCTCAAGATGAGCCAGGAATTCCAGCTCTCTGAGCTCGAACTTGTTGGTGGCGAAGTCTCGGATGGTCGTCATGCGTTGCAGGCCATCCACTACGGTCCAATTCTCGTTCTTGTCGGTCGAAACATAGAACATCGGCAGGGGAATCCGCAGGAGCAGCGACTCAATCAGCCGGCTCCTTTCTCGATGCTTCCAGATTCCAGCGGTGCGTTGGAACTCCGGATCGAGCAAAATTTCGCCATGCTCAATTCGGTCTAAAAGCTGGCCGACTGTAAAACCCTTAGTGAGAATGTCAATATCGTTTGGGTCAAAGGGGTCGGATATCTCCGCTCCGAGATCTTCCTTTTCAATATCGACAACGGAGCCGTCATCACTGAACTCGCGTTTTATGTTGTTCTGGTCGCCCATCGGCAACAACCTCCTGGGACACGAGACAACAAATATAGATGGTTCATCGGTAGCGGCAAACGGTGTTTGTCAAGTCAGCATCCACCGCAGCACATAGTGGAAATCAAACCTGGACACGACACTCTCTTCATAAATTGGCGCCCAAACCCGCTCGGGGCTGAAATCTCTCATTTTTCTTTCCAAAAAATAGGGCGTTCCGACAGACTCGCAAGCCTGTCACGAACGCCCTTTAATGGAGGTCCAGGAGGCTCGGCCTCCTGGCGGGTGCGGGCAGAGCCCGCGCTTTTTAACCCTCCGCTTTTTACTCTCCGAGCACCTTGGCCTTCAGCAGGTCATTGACCATCGCCGGATTGGCCTTGCCCTGGGTGGCCTTCATCACCTGACCGACGAACCAACCCAGCAGCGCGACCTTGCCGGCCTTGACCTGCTCGACCTTGTCGGGATTGGCGGCAATCACCTTGTCCACCTCGGCCTCAATCGCGCCGGTGTCGGTGACCTGACGCAGGCCACGTTCTTCAACCAGGGTGGCAGGATCTTTGCCGGTCTCGACCATCAGAGCGAACACGTCCTTGGCCAGACGCCCCGACAAGGTCCCATCGGTAATCAGATCGATCATCGCGCCGAGATGAGCGGCACTGACCGGCGGATCCTCGATGGTGCGGCCGGTGGCATTCAGAGAGGCGAAGAAATCGCCCATCACCCAGTTGCAGGCGATCTTGGCATCGCGGCCCTTGGCGACGGTCTCGAAGAACTCGGCCGAGGTCTTTTCCGCCACCAGCACGCCGGCATCATAGGCATTCAGCCCATAATCGGCCATGAACCGGGCCTTCTTCTCGTCGGGCAGTTCGGGCAGCCCGGCACGAATCCGCTCGACCAGCTCGGCCGGGATCACCAGCGGCAGAAGATCGGGATCGGGGAAGTAGCGGTAATCGTGGGCATTTTCCTTCGAGCGCATCGAACGGGTTTCGCCGCGCGCCGAATCGAACAGCCGGGTTTCCTGATGGATCGTCCCGCCATTTTCATAGATTTCGACGTGGCGCCGGGCCTCATATTCGATCGCCTGCTGAACGAAGCGGATCGAATTGACGTTCTTGATCTCGCAGCGATTCCGCAATTCGGTCGAGCCGACCGGGCGGACGCTGACATTGGCGTCGCAGCGCATGCTGCCTTCCTGCATGTTGCCATCGCAGGTGCCGAGATAGCGCAGGATCGAGCGCAGCTTGGTCAGATAGAGACCGGCCTCTTCCGGGCTGCGCAGATCGGGCTTGGAGACGATCTCCATCAAAGCGACGCCGGAGCGGTTGAGATCGATGAACGACTTGCTGGGGTGCATGTCGTGGATCGATTTGCCGGCATCCTGTTCGAGATGCAGCCGCTCAATCCCGACGGCGCGGGTCGAGCCGTCATCGAGATCGAGCAGGAGTTCGCCTTCGCCAACGATCGGCTTGTCATACTGGCTGATCTGATAGCCCTGGGGCAGATCGGCGTAGAAGTAATTCTTGCGGGCGAACACGCTGATCAGATTGATCTGGGCCTTGAGGCCGAGACCGGTCCGCACCGCCTGTTCGACACAGACCTCATTGATCACCGGCAGCATGCCGGGGAAGCCGGCATCGACGAAACTGACCTGACTGTTCGGCTCGGCGCCGAACGCGGTGGCGGCGCCGGAGAACAGCTTGGCGTTGGAGATCACCTGAGCATGGACTTCGAGTCCGATCACCACTTCCCAGGTGCCGGTTTCGCCCTCGATCACGTAAGCCATCACACCCCCTCCGGCCGGGCGTCGAAGCCGGCGGCCTGTTCCATCACCCCGGCGACCTTGAACACGGTCTCCTCATCGAACGGCCGACCGATCAGTTGCAGGCCGAGCGGCAGGCCCTCGGCGGAGAGGCCGGCGGGCAGGCTGAGGCCGGGCAGACCGGCCAGCGAGGTCGGGATGGTGAAAATGTCGTTGAGCCACATCGTCACCGGATCGTCCGGGCTCTCGTCGAGACCGAAGGCCGGGGTCGGGGCGGTCGGGGTCAGGATCACATCGACCCGTTCGAACGCCTGACGGAAATCCTCGGCGATCAGGCGGCGGATCTTCTGGGCCTTGGCGTAATAGGCATCATAATAACCGGCCGACAGGACATAGGTCCCGATCATGATCCGGCGGCGGACCTCGGGGCCGAAGCCGGCGGCGCGGGTCTTGGCGTACATTTCGTCGAGGCTCTTGCCCGGCACCCGCTGGCCGAAGCGCAGGCCATCATAGCGGGCCAGATTCGACGAAGCCTCGGCCGGGGCGACGATGTAATAGGTCGGCAGGGCATATTTGGTGTGGGGCAGATCGATTTCGACCGGCTCGGCCCCGGCGGCGCGGAGCCATTCCATCCCCTGATCCCACACCGCCGCGACTTCAGCGGACAGGCCATCGGGGCGATACTGGCGGGGAATGCCGACTTTCAGGCCGCGCACATCACCGGTCAGCGCCGCTTCGAAATCGGGCACCGGGCGATTGACCGAGGTCGAATCCTTGGGATCATAGCCGGCCATCGTCTCCAGCATGATCGCGCAGTCGCGCACGGTGCGAGCCATCGGCCCGGCCTGATCGAGCGAGCTGGCGAAGGCGACCACGCCCCAGCGCGAGCAGCGGCCGTAGGTCGGCTTGATTCCGGTGATGCCGCAGAAAGCGGCCGGCTGACGGATCGAGCCGCCGGTATCGGTGCCGGTGGCGCCGAGCACCAGCCGGGCGGCGACGGCAGCGGCCGACCCGCCCGAGGAGCCGCCGGGCACCAGCCGGGCGGCGCGGTCGGAGCGCCGGGTCCAGGGATTGACCACCGGCCCGAAGGCACTGGTCTTGTTCGAGGAGCCCATCGCGAATTCATCGAGATTGAGCTTGCCGAGCGAGATCGCCCCGGCCGCCTTCAGCCGGGCGGAGATGGTCGATTCATAGGGCGGAGTGAAGCCGTCAAGAATCCGGCTGGCGGCGGTGGTACGCACCCCCTCGGTACAGAACAGATCCTTGATCCCGATCGGCAGACCTTCCATCGCCCCGGCTTCGCCGAGCTTGCGGCGGGCGTCGGAGCGGGCGGCCTCGGCCAGGGCCAGTTCGGCGGTTTCGGTGATGAAGGCGTTGAGGGCGCGCTGGGCGACCACCCGGTCGAGGAAGGCCCGGGTCAGCTCAACGGCACTGGTTTCGCCCCGCGCCAGAACGTCGCGGGCCTCGGCCAGGGTCAGATCGGTCAGCGCGGTCATTCCACCACCTTCGGCACGGTGAAGAAGCCCTCGGCCGCCTCGGGGGCGTTGGCGAGGATCAGATCGGCGATACCGCCGTCGGTGACAAGATCGGCGCGCATCGGCAGGCCCTGATCGGCCACCGAACTCATCGGAGCGATGCCGTCGGTATTGACCTCGGACAATTGCTCGACGAAATCGAGGATCTTGGACAATTCGCCGGCGAGGGGAGCGAGTTCCTCCTCGGCCAGCTCGATGCGCGCCAGAGTGGCGATCGCGCGGACGGCTGTTATGTCCAGGGACATGGGCCTTGACGACTCCGAAAAAGCGGGCGGAGGCGGGACGTTAGCACCCGCTCCCGGCTGGCGCAACCGGAACCCGGCAGGCGGCCAGCCGGGTCAGGAACGGGCCGATCAGCTCCTGCGGACCTTTGCCCAGGCTGCGGCGGAAGGCCAGCGCCTCGGGCGGGGTCAAATCCTCCAGCGGATCGAACCAGGCATGAAACAGCAAAGCGAACTGATCTTCCTCAAAGGCGATCGGCTCGGCTGCCGGATCATGATCGATCGCATAAAAGGCGTTGGAGGCGAGACTGACGGTATTTTGCCGGTGCTGCATCAGCTTGATGAACCAGTCGCGGCGCAGATCGAAGCGGCGGAAGGATTCGGCGATCCGCAGCAGCACCCGCCAGAAAATCTCTTTGATTTCGGGATCGCTGTAGAAGGCCTCCCAGCTAAAGGCGATTCCTTTTTCCTCCCGCAGGGCGGCGAGGAGATCGCGACAGCGGATGGCATGGGCATCGGCCTCTTCGCCGAGGGCCATATGCAGGAAATTGAACAGATTGGGGATCAGCGCCCGGTCGAGCCGGCCGGCTTCAAACAAAGGATCGAGCGGACGCAGGATCAGCCGGCCGAAGGCATTGGTGCGGCGGCTGTCAAATTCGGCATTGGTCGCCTGCGCGACGAGATCGCTGTAAGAGCGTTGATAAAAATCATCAAACGCCTTGGACTGCTTCAGCCCGGCGACGATCTCGACCAGAAGAGGAGGAGGCAACGGCCGACCGCCGGCGACTTGCTCCGCCGCCTGAACGAGGGCATCAAGCACCACGTTGGTGACCCTGCGGAGTTGCTCTGCCCCTGTCTCGCCCATTCTTCGACTCCTGACTGGTCCGGGGCAGTATAAGGCCGGGACCGAATGATTTCCAGACGGGGCCGGATCTGCTACATCTCGCTCATGGTGACGCATAAAATGACCCTGGCCGGACTGGCCCTGGCGACTCTGCTGGCGGTCCCGACGCTGGCTTCGGCGCAATCCTGCTCGCCCGCCCGCGGCCAGAGCGGAACATTTGATTATTATGTGCTCAGCCTGTCCTGGTCGCCGGCCTTCTGCGCCAGCCCGGCCGGGGCCAGAGCCTCCGAACAATGCGGCCTGACCGCACCGCGCCGAGGCTTTGTCGTCCATGGCCTGTGGCCGCAATATCAGGCCGGGTCAGCAGCCCAGCAGGAGGCGCGGGGCCTGTGGCCGCAATGCTGCCGGGGCGCCGCGTTCGATCCGGCCGCCGTCCCTTCCAGCCTCGATGGGGTGATGATCGGGGAAGAGCTGCGCCGCCATGAATGGAGCAAACACGGCACTTGCGCCACCCCCCGCCCGGCCCCCTATTTTGCCAGCATCGCCAGCGCAGTGGAAAAGGTCGGATTGGCCCGCGACGTGCCGCCAAACGCCGGCCGGATCCGGATCAGCGACCTGAAAAGCCACTTCCCGGTGCCGGCAGCAGCCTTGTTCCCGACCTGCCAGGGCAAAGCCTTGAAAGAGGTGCGGATCTGCCTCGACCGCAGCCTGACTCCGCTCCCCTGCCCGCCGGAAACCCGGCGGGATGATAATTGCCCGGGAACCGTCACCCTGAATCGCTGACATTACGTTTTATTCTAAAATTACTCAGAAGAGAACGCCCCTCAATCCTTGATAAACATATCCCTCGCTACATTTCCTATTGTATTAGTTGAAACACCATCAAATGTTCCTCCGACAATACCACCAACTATAGGAACGGACTTTCCAAGATTTATTATGCCAGTTGTGCCAGTTTTCGTTAATAGCCTAAAACCAACAGCTTGATTTATTTTAATAATCATAGCACCGGATATACTGCGAATCATATTTTGGGTAACTTTTGTACCAATTCGAATTCCAACATTTTTCACCACATCTTTCGCCGCAGAGCCACACAAAGAAACGTATACCAAGGTCTTTACTTGATCAGACCTGATATCATAACCACCAATATGAGCGATTGCAGCAACCATTCTTATCTGAACATAAAGAACAGAGCTTACATTTGCAGGGATAGCAACAGGAAGCGTAATAACCCCACCAAGCCCAGTCAAAAATCCAGAAGTAGAAGTTTTTGCAATTTGCCACCTTATAAGATTATTTACCATATCAATTTTAGAACCACCCTCTTTTATGTAATCCTCCGCCAAATCTATTGCGCTTCCGCAGCCAGGAATCCCTTTGAGAGATTTTTGATATGCCCAGTCTAAAAAAACAAGCATATTCGATACTTTTTCAGAATTTTCATCCATCAATTAATTTCCTTTTTTAAGGAAAAACATTCTTATTAAGAAAAAACCCTTCGTGAACTCTACACCAAACTCTACTGACTTTCCACAATGAGGGAAGCGGAAGCTTGGCTCCAGACAGGTAGGATAGCCCGGAGCGTCAGCTCCGCGCCGCCCGCAGCCGGGCAAAGACCGCCCGCCCTTCGGCGACAATGGCCTCAACCACCGCCCGAGCCCGCCGCCAAGCCGGCCACGCGTCCAGCTTGGCATGGGCCCAGGCCTTGGCCCGGGCCAAGGCATCATGCAGCCGGACAAACCAGCTAAAGCTCATCAAGGCCGGCCGGCACAGGATGTAAATCCGGGCGAACAAGGCGGTGGCGAACAATTTGGCCCCGATCAGCACCAGCAGCCCGGCGAGAAAATGACCGCTCGCGACTGCCCACACCGCCGCCAGTTTGACCGGCAGAATCAGCAGGGCCGGGGCGAAGAACACCAGGGCCGCGCCCTTCGGCGGCAGGCCAGCAATCACCGCTTCGACCCGGGCAATCGGGGCAAAGCGGGCCAGCCGGGCCATCAGCCGTTTCAGGCCCTTCCAGACATATTCCTCGACCAGCATCACCGCGACGCCGAGCGGCACCGTCAGCAAGGAGGAAAAGGACCGGGGCTGCGACGAATCGGACATGAGTCTCTCCGAAAAATGTTGGGCTGCCGCCCAAACCCGCCTGGGGCGATGCCCCAGACCCCCTTCTTTTTTAGGCGCCGTGGGATTCGGCGGATTTCTTTTTCTGCTGTTTTTTCTTGGCGGCTTTCTCGGCTTTGGTCAAGGGCGCCGCGACCTGATCGGGTTTGAGGAAGGCCGGCAGCGGCGCCAGCCATTCCGCCGCACCCTCGCCCCGTTCGCTCACCGCCAAGCGGCCATCGGCGGAGGAGATCAGACCGCCGCTGACCGTCGCCACCGCTTGGCGGCGTTCGTCGAGGCTGGCGCCCTCGCCCTGGATCGCCACCACCGCCCGCACCGGCACCGCCGCATCCGCCGGGCCGCTCGGCCGCACCTGGACCATCCATTGGGCCTGAAGCGGGGCAGAGCCGCCCAATTCGCCGGTTTCGATCATTACCATTTGATCGGCCACGGCGAGGCCCACCGCATAGCGGACCCGATGTCCGGCCGCACCGGTCAGCCGCACCCCCAGCGGCACCAAGCGGTCAACCCGGGTCACCAATTCGCCTTCAACCGCGTAGGCAAAGCCATCCAGGCCGGCAATCCGGCTGATTTCATCGCCGAAATTCAGGCCGGCCCGGTTCGATTGGGACCAGTCGCGGGCAATCGTCTGACGCCGGGCCATTCGTTCGACGCTGCGCCGCAGGGCATAGAAGCGTTGATCGGTCTCGGGATCGAGGGTCGCTCCAGCGCGCGGGGTCGGCTGCAATTCCGCCGCTTCCAAGGCGAACATCGCGAAGCCATCCGGGACTGGGGCGGCGGCAACCAGGGCGTAGGAGCTGACCTGGACCGACACTTCCGGCCCGGCGGAGGCGGCCGTCGCCCCGCCCTGTCCGGCGGAGCCGAGCATCAGCATCAGACCCAGCGTCAGCGCCGGTCCGGCCCGCAGGGGTCTTGTTCGTGGCGCCATCTCGGTCTCCCTATTCCTCGGCGGTGAGAGCGGCTTCGAAGGCGTCGAGACCGTCTTCGGGTTCGTCTTCCGCCCCGGCCGGACCGGGAGACAGATCGACGGGGGGACCGGACAGCCCGGCCCGGTTGGCATAGGCTCCAGCCGTCGGCGACAGATCGAGCAGGCCGGCGGCGCGCAGATCAGCCAAGCTGGGCAGGTCGGCCAGCGAGGCGAGGCCGAAATGGTCGAGAAAGCCGTCGGTGGTGCCCCAGGTCAGCGGCCGGCCCGGACTCTGGCGCCGGCCGCGCGGGTGAATCCAGCCGGCGGCGAACAGCACGTCCAAGGTGCCCTTGGACAGGGCCACGCCGCGAATCTCTTCGATCTCGCCCCGGGTGACGGGCTGGTGATAGGCGATGATCGCCAGGGTTTCCACCGCCGCTCGGGACAGTTTCCGGTCGCGGGGCTGTTCCAACCGCAATTTGTCGGCCAGATCGGGCGCGGTGCGGAAGGCCCAGCCGCCGCCATGGCGTTCGAGGGTGATGCCCCGGTCGCGATAGCGCGCCCCCAGGCGGGCCAGCAGCGGGGCCAGCGCGGTGCCGGGGGGGAGATACTCGGCCAGGGTGCGTTCGCTGATCGGAGCGCCGGCCGCGAAAATCACCGCCTCGATCAGCCGGAGAAAATCGCTGTCCTCGTCACTCATCGCAGCCCCCGTCGCGGGCGCGCAGATACAGCGGGCTGCCGGGGGGACCATCCTGGCGCAGGGTGACTCGTCCCTGGCGCGCCAGTTCCAGCGCGGCCACCAAGGTTGCCGCTATCGCTGACTTACGCCGTAACGGTTCGCCCTCGAACCGGGGAAGGTGATCCATCAAGACTGACCATTCTGGTAGCACGCTGGCGCCCAGCAGGGTTTCGAGCCGGGCCAACGCCTCTTCGACCGACCACAGATCGGCGGCTTCGACCCGCAGCACCGTCACCGAGCGCCGACAGATATGATCGGCATAAGCCTTCAATAAAGCGTAAAGGTCGAGGTCGAAAACCGGCCGATCGATCCGTTCCAGCCCCGGGGGGGCTCCTGGGGGCAGGCGGTTTCGTCCGAGAAGAAAGCCGTTGAACAGGGATTCGCCGGCTTGTTGCATAGAAGCGAGGCGGCGCAACCTGAGGGCCAGGGCTTCGGCCATTTCTGCCGGGCTGGGGGCGGCTGTGGGGTCGGGTTCCGGCTCGGGCAGCAGCAGGCGCGATTTCAGATAGGCCAGCCACGCCGCCATCACCAGGTAATCGGCGGCGAGATCGATCCGCGCCGCGTGCAAGCCGTGGATGAAGGCCAGATATTGGTTGGCGAGGCGCAGGATTGACAGGCGGGTCAGGTCAACTTTCTGATCGCGGGCCAATTGCAGCAGCAGGTCGAGCGGGCCTTCCCAGCCGTCGAGATCGACCCGCAGGCGGTCCTCTTCCATCAGACTGGCGGGGCTGCCGCCCCGCTCCCCGCCTGGAGGCGGCGCCTCCAGACCGCCGCTTTTTTCATGCGCCGCCTGGGGCCAGCGTCTGGACCAGCAAGCGGGCCAAGGTATCGACCGGGCCATCGACCAGGGCGCCGAGGGGATCGAAGGTCAAGCCGATTTGTTCGGCCAAGAGTGGCAGCACGAACAGGCCCAGCAGCACCAGCAGCAGGCCGAATCGTTCCAGTTTGGCCAGCCGCCAGCCCAAAGCCGGGGGCAGCAGGCCAGTCAGCACCCGGCCGCCATCGAGGGGCGGGATCGGCAGCATATTGAACACCGCCAGCAACAGATTGATGAACAAGGCGTTGCGGAGGTTATCGAACAGCCAACCCTGGCCCGCCTCCGGCACCAGCGGCACCAGCCAGAAGCCCAGCACCGCCAGGGCCGCCAGCAGCAGATTGATCGCAGGGCCAGCGGCGGCGACCACGATCATTCCGAAGCGAAGGGGGCGCAGCCGGGAGAAATCGACCGGGACCGGTTTGGCCCAGCCGAACAGGATGCCGCCGGCCGCCAGCAGCAGGCCGGGCAGGATGATCGTCCCGAACGGATCGACATGGCGCAGCGGGTTCAGCGAGACCCGGCCGAGGCGGCGGGCGGTATCATCGCCCATCGCTTCGGCAGCAAACCCATGCGCCGCTTCATGCAGGGTGATCGCCAGCAGCACCGGCAAGGCCCACACCGACAGGCCGGCGAGGAGATCGTTCATCCGCCAACCCGTGCCAGTTGGGTCGCAACCCAGGCGGCGGCTTCCTCGGGATCGAACGGCTCCGGAGTCCGTTTGCGGGCGGCGGCGCGGGCCAGCCGAGCCTCGGCCGCCGGCGCCAGCGGGCGGGCAACCCGGGCCAGCGCCACCATTTCCGTCATATCGCCATTGCAATGCAGCAACAGGTCACAGCCCGCGTCCAGGCTGGCGTTCGCGCGGTCCTCGAATCGGCCCCCCAGGGCTTTCATCGACAGATCGTCGGAGACCAGCACCCCGTCGAAGCCGAGTCGGCCGCGAATCACCTCGCGGATCACCGTTGGCGAGGTGGTGGCCGGGCGCTCCGCATCGAAAGCGGTATAGACGACATGGGCGGTCATCGCCCAAGGGGCATCGGCCAGGGCACGGAACGGGATGAAATCCCAGGCTTCCAACGCCTCGGCCGAGGCCTCGACCACCGGCAGGGCGACATGGCTGTCAACCGTCGCCCGACCATGGCCGGGGATATGTTTGATCACGGGAATCACCCCCTGATCGAGCAGGCCCTCGATCGCCGCGCGGGCCAGCGGCACCACCTGAGCCGGTTCCGAGCCATAGGCGCGGTCGCCGATCACATCATGGGCGCCGGCCACCGGCACATCCAGCACCGGGGCGCAATCAACATCGATCCCCAGTTCGGTCAGTTCCCGGCCGATCAGGCGGAAATTGAGGCGCAAGGCCTGACAGGCGGCCGTGGGATCGAGGGCGGCCAGACGAGCGAAGGGGGCGCCGGGCGGGGCTTTGCGCCAGAAGGGCGGCTTCAGCCGTTGTACCCGGCCGCCCTCCTGATCGATCAGCACCGGGGCATCCGCCCGGCCAACGCTGGCGCGCATCTCGGCCACCAAGGCCCGGACCTGATCCGGGGTGTCGATGTTGCGGCCAAACAGGATGAAGCCGAGCGGATTGACCTCGCTGAACAAACGGCGCTCGACCGTACTGAGGGTCAATCCGGCACAGCCGAGGATCAGGGCAGCGGGAGGAGAGGAACTAGCGGCGGGCAACGATGCACCCCTGATGACGGGATTGAAGAGTGGCGCAGATCCGGCGGGCCGACGCCTCGTCAAGTCCGGCCGCCCGAATACGCCAGTAGATTCCTTTTTCGCCAAGATCAACCCTGGCGATGTCGGAGCGCAAGCCGCCGAGCAGATCGGCATTGGCTTTTTGTAAGCGGGACCATTCCGCGCTGGCCTGATCGGCGGCCCGGACCGACCCCAATTGGATCAAATAATCGCCGCTGCCCCGCGCGACCGGGGCTGTCGCCGGAGCGGCCGCTGGGGTCGGTTTGACCGGCGGGGTTAAGGTTGGCGCCGGGGCCGGCGGCGGAGCCGGACGGGGTTTCGGGGCCGGAGCCGGAGTCGCCACCGGCGCCGGTGGGGTCACAGCCGCCACTTTGGCCGGCGGCGAGGCTTTGACCGGCGGTGACGCCGTTTGCGCGACCGGAGCGGCGGGGGCCGCCGGAACCACGGGCGCCGGGGCCGGAGCGGGCGCCCCTCCCCGGGCTTCAAGCGGCCGATAAGAGGTGACCGGCGGCGGGGGAGCCAGCGCCGAACCGGGCGGAACCGCCGGCAGCGTTGGTGCCACCGGCACCGGAGCCGCCGCCACGGGCGTCGGAGCCGGTTCGGCAACCGGCGCCGTCACTGGATTGGCCGGTGGCAGGATCAGGGTTTCGGTGGGAACGGACCGCGGCGGGGCTTTCGGAATCTCGGGCGCCGGCAACAGACGTTCGGAGGCCGTGCTGCCGCTCTCTCCGCCGGACTCCATCCGGTCGTAGATCAGCTTGTCCTGGTTGGGAACTTGGATCCCGCCGCGATCATCCGGTTTGCTCTTGAAGGGACGGTCATCGGCTTTGATGACCGGAACGCCATCGCCGCCGCTGCGACTCCCGCCCAAAAAATGCAACCCGACCGCGACGATCGATCCGACCGCGACCACCGCCGCCGCAATGGTGGCGTAGTTGCGTAAACGCTGGGCGGTCCCGAAGTCGTGAGACTCGGCATCGTCATAGCGTTCCGGAATGATATCCAGGATGTCGCGGTCGAAATCGTCGCCCGGACGGGGGGTCATCTCAGCGCATTTCCTCCAACGGCGTAACGCCGATGATACCCAGACCAGAGGCGATCACCAGGGTGACCGCCCGCAACAGCCCCAGCCGGGCCAGGGACAGATCGCGGTCTTCCTCGATCAGGAAGCGCAGCCGGGTATCGTCCCGGCCCCGGGTCCACAGCCCATGGAAAGCGGCCGCCAGATCGGTGAGATAGAAGGCGATCCGATGCGGCTCGTGCGCCTCGGCGGCACTTTCGACCAGACGGGGCCACCCTGCCAACAGCCTGATCAAACCAAGCTCGGCCGGATCGGTCAAGCGTTGCAGCAAAGCCGGATCATTCGGAAAGTCCTCAGCCGCCGTTTCCGGCCACAATCCGACCGCATGGCGAATCACCGAACGACAGCGGGCATAAGCATATTGTACGTAGAAAACCGGATTATCGCGGCTTTGCTCCAACACCTTGTCGAGATCGAAATCAAGATGGGCGTCATTCTTGCGGGTCAACATGATGAAGCGGACCACATCCTTACCGACCGCATCGACCAGATCGCGCAGGGTGACGAAAGTCCCGGCCCGCTTGCTCATCTTGTAGGGCTCGCCGCCCTTCAGCAGATTGACCATCTGGCACAGCCGGACGTCAAGAGTCCCCTGCTCCCCGGTCATCGCCGCCACGGCGGCATTCATCCGCTTGACGTAGCCGCCATGATCGGCGCCCCACACATCGATCATATGCGTGCCGCCACGCTGGTATTTATCGAGGTGATAGGCGATGTCAGTGGCGAAATAGGTCCACGACCCGTCCGACTTACGCAGCGGGCGATCAACATCGTCACCGAAACGGGTGGCGCGGAACAGGGTCTGCGGCCGGGGCTCCCAATCGTCGGGCAATTTGCCCTTCGGCGGCTCCAGCACCCCCTGATAGATCAGATCGCGGTCAGCCAGGAAGGCTTCAGCGGCGGCAACCTTGCCGGCTTCAACCAACGCCCGTTCCGAGGTGAAAACGTCATGGGCGACCCCCAACGCGGCGAGATCCTCGCGGATCATCCCCAGCATCGCCGCCACCGCTGCCTCGCGGAACAACGGCAGCCATTCCCCCTCCGGCGCAGCCTGATAAAGCGCCCCATGCGCCTGGGCCAGCGCGGCCGCGACCGGCTTGAGATACTCGCCGGGATAAAGCCCCTCGGGAATCGCGCCGATCTCTTCGCCTAACGCCTCGCGATAGCGCAAATGGACCGAACGGGCCAGCACCTCGACCTGCGCGCCGGCATCATTGATGTAATATTCGCGGCTGACGTCATAACCAGCCTTGGCCAGCAGCCCGGCCAAAGCGTCACCAACCACCGCACCGCGCGCATGACCGACATGCATCGGCCCGGTCGGATTGGCCGAAACATATTCAACATTGACCCGCTGCCCCTGGCCAAGATCGGAAGCGCCATAAGCAACCCCTTCAACCAGAATTTCGGCCAGCCGGTCGGACCAGAACGACTCCGCCAACCGCAGATTGAGGAAGCCGGGACCGGCGATCTCCGCCGCCACCACCGCCGGATGGCGGACCAGTTCGGCGGCCAAAGCTTCGGCGAGGTCACGCGGCTTGCGCCCGGCCGGCTTGGCCAGCACCATCGCCGCATTGGTGGCAACGTCGCCATGGGCGGCCTCGCGCGGCGGTTCGGCGGTAACGCGGCTGAAATCGAGTCCAACCGGCAAAACACCGGAGTCGGTCAGCCGAGTCAGAGCGGCAAGGATTTCGTCGTGAAAATAGCGGAACAAATTCATGGCGTCGATTTCGCTGAAAAAGGGGGGTCGGGATCGTGCCACCGCCGTCGCGGCCTGTCCATCTTTTGCAACGCCCGGGGCGAGACCCCCTGTGAAATCAAGGGGGGTTTGGGGGCCTCCCCCAAGCGGGGTGCGGGGCGGCAGCCCCGCTATTGAGCCGCCGCGAGACGAACGAACCCTTGTTCGAGATCGGCCCGCAGATCGGCAGCACTCTCCAACCCGGCATGGAACCGCAGCGATGGCCCCTCCGGCGCCCACGGCGTCGCGGTCCGCCGGATCGCCCCCCCGGTGGTGGGAATCACCAAACTTTCGAACCCGCCCCAGGAATAGCCCAACTTGAAATGCTGATAGCCATCCAACATCGCATCAATCGCGGCCTTGCCGACCGGATGCAGGATCACCCCGAACAACCCACACCCACCGCTGAAATCGCGCGCCCACACAGCATGCCCCGGATCAGACGGCAGCGGCGGATACAACACCCGCGCCACTTCCGGCCGGCTTTCCAACCAACGGGTCAGCTCCAGCGCAGTCGCCCCATGCTGGGCCAGCCGCACCGGCAACGTCCGCAACCCGCGCAACCCAAGATACATCTCCTCGGTGCCGGCACTGTGCCCAAACGCCGCCGCCGAACTCTTGATCCGATGCCACAACGCCTTATCCGCCGTGGTGATCGTGCCGAGCATCGCGTCAGCATGGCCGACAATATATTTGGTCGCCGCCTGGATCGAGATATCCACCCCCTTGGTGAAGGGCTGGAAATGGAACACCCCCCAGGTGTTGTCGATTGCCACCAGCGCCCCGGCAGCATGGGCAGCAGCGGTAATCGCCGGCAAATCCTGCACCTCAAAGGTCAACGAGCCCGGACTCTCGGTAAAAATCAGCCGGGTCTCGGGCCGGATCAGCGCAGCAATCCCGGCGCCAAGACACGGATCATAATAGGTCGTCTCGATCCCCAGCCGAGCCAGAACATGATCGCAGAAATTGCGGGTCGGAGCATAAGCCGAATCCGTCATCAACAGATGATCGCCGGCCTGAAGCAACGCCATCAGCGTCCCGGTAATCGCTGCCAGACCGGAACTGGTGGCAACACAATGGGTGCCGCCTTCCAGCGCTGCCACCGCTTCTTCCAAAGCAAAGGTCGTCGGGGTGCCGAACCGACCATAACGCACCCCCTCGAACGGGGTGTGACTGCTGGCTTCCATCGCCGCAATCGAAGAATGAAGAATGGTCGAGGCCCGGAACACCGGGACGTTGACCGCGCCATGATAACGCTCGGGATGACGCCCGGCATGCAGCAGGCGGGTTGGCTTGTCCATCGGGGGGAAATCCTGTGAAACGATCGACGTTGGAGAAACGCATCGTGCCGCGCCCGTCCGCCCTTGCCAAGAAAATCCCGCCCTCTCCCGCTTCAAGGACGAAAAAAGACCGACATTGGTCAACGCCAAGTTAAGGAAAAGGAAACAGCGTCAAGAAGGCGAAGGATAGAACGCCGCCTTGAAAATTCTTAAAGAAGGACCAAAATGTCGATATGTAGTCAGAGTTCCATACGCTTCAAAAAACCGCTTTTATTGAAATAACGCATTGACCGTATCCCGCAAAAGCCTAATATAGCTCCATCAAATGCCGGATGCATTCGCTCCGAAGGAGAAAATCATGAAACTCAGCGCCCGTAATGCCCTGGTTGGCAAAGTGGTTGAAGTGACCAAAGGTCAAATCATCGCCAAAGTGAAGGTGGATATCGGCGGCCAGATGGTGACCTCGCTGATTTCCAATGAAGCGGTGGATGATCTCGCTTTGGCGATCGGTGATGAAGTCCAGGCGATCATCAAATCCTCGGAAGTGGTCATCGCCAAATAAGCCTTTCCTTTCCAGTCGTCCTGAAATCAAGGCCCCGGACCCCTCTCCGGGGCCTTGTTTTAAAAAAAAGGGGGGTCTGGGGGCGCGCCCCCCAGGCGGGGCGCGGGGCGGCAGCCCCGCCCAATCCGCAGGCATTCTTCGCCAAAGCTTAATTTTTGTGCTGCACGGTCAAGCACAGCCCCCCACCGGACTGGCATGCTCGGGACAGAATTCGGTCCCAACGGGAGCCAGCATGCCGCGCTATGCCGTAATCGCCGGAGGCGAACGCCACGTTTTTGAGGATCTGGCCACGGTGATGGCCTGCGCCTCCCCCCGCCGCTCGGGCGATGAGCTGGCCGGGATCGCCGCCGCCACCGAATTGCGCCGGGTGGCGGCACGGATGGTGCTGGCCGACCTGCCGCTAACCGTTTTCCTCAATGAAGCCCTGATCCCCTACGAAAGCGACGAAATCACCCGGCTGAGTCTCGACCGGGTCGATCGCGCGGCCTTGGCCCCGGTGGCCTCGCTGACCGTCGGCGCCTTCCGCGACTGGCTGCTGTCCGATCAGGCCAATCCAGACACCCTGGCCGCCCTCGCCCCCGGCCTGATCCCGGAAATGGTCGCCGCCGTCAGCAAACTGATGCGGAACGCCGATCTGCTGACCGTGGCGGCGAAGTGCCGGGTGATCACCGCCTTCCGCACCACGCTGGGCCTGCCGGGACGACTCGGCTCCCGACTGCAACCCAATCATCCGACCGATGACCCGCTGGGGATCGCCGCCGCCACCCTTGATGGCCTGCTGTTCGGGATCGGCGATGCGGTGATCGGGATCAATCCGGCCAGCGACAATGTCGCCGATTGCGTCACCCTGCTGACGATGCTCGATGAGGTGCGGCAGAAATTCGTCATCCCGACCCAGAGCTGTGTCCTGACCCATGTGACCAACAGCCTGCGGGCGATCGAGCAGGGCGCCCCGCTCGATCTGGTGTTCCAGAGCATCGCCGGCACCGAAGCGGCCAATCGCGGCTTCGGCGTCACTCTGTCCCTGCTGGCCGAGGCCGAAGCCGCCGCCAAAAGCCTGGGCCGGGGCAGCATCGGCCAGAATGTGATGTATTTCGAAACCGGTCAGGGCAGCGCCCTTTCTGCCGAGGCCCATCATGGGGTGGACCAGCAGACCCTCGAAGCCCGCGCCCATGGTGTCGCCCGCGCCTTCTCGCCGCTGCTGGTCAACAGCGTGGTCGGCTTCATCGGCCCGGAATATCTCTATGATTCGAAACAGATCATCCGCGCCGGGCTGGAAGACCATTGCTGCGGCAAGCTGCTCGGCCTGCCGATGGGCCTCGACGTTTGCTACACCAACCACGCTGAGGCCGATCAGGATGATATGGACGTCCTCGCCACCCTGCTCGGCACGGCGGGAATCACCTTCCTGATCGCGGTGCCCGGCGGCGATGACGTGATGCTGAATTATCAGAGCCTCAGTTATCACGATGTGCTGGGGCTGCGGCACCGCCTCGGCCTGCGCCCCGCCCCTGAATTCGAAGCTTGGCTCGATCAGCGCGGATTGCTCGATGCAGCCGGCCGCCTCGCCCCGCTCCCCCCCGACGCCGCCCCATTCCGCGCCCTGCTCGCCCCGGAAGGAGTCTGACCATGGCCGATTCGCTGCCCCAGACCGACCCCTTTGCCCGCTTCCGCGCCGCCACCCGGGCGCGGATCGGCCTGGGCCGGGCCGGTGACGCCCAGCCCTGCGCCGCTCAACTTGACTTCCAACTCGCCCATGCCCGCGCCCGCGATGCGGTGCATGGAAGGGTTGATTGGGACCGGCTCGCCGCCGAGCTGCCGCCCTGGCCGTCCGGCCCGCTGCTGCGAGTCCACAGCGCCGCCCCCGACCGCCCCACCTACCTGCGCCGCCCCGATCTCGGCCGGAGGCTTGATCCGGCCGGAGCCGCTTTGCCGCCGGCCGGCGCATGGGATCTGGCGATCGTGATCGGTGACGGCCTATCGGCGGCGGCGGTGCAGAACTGGGCGGCGCCGACCCTGGCCGCGCTGCTGCCCCGGCTGCCCGGCTGGCGGCTGGCCCCGCTGGTGCTGGCGGAGCAGGCCCGGGTGGCGCTGGGCGATCCGATCGGCGCCGCTTTGGGCGCAGCCCTGGTGGCGGTGCTGATCGGCGAACGCCCCGGCCTCAGTTCCCCGGATTCGCTCGGGATCTATCTGACCTTCGATCCCCGTCCGGGCCGACGAGATTCCGAACGGAACTGCCTGTCCAACATCCATGGCGCCGGCCTGTCCCCCGAACGCGCCGCCGTCAAGCTGGCTTGGCTGGCGCATGAGGCCCGGCGGCGCGGCCTGACCGGAATCGACCTCAAGGAAGAGGCCGACACGGTCCTGGCGGACGCCTCCCCCCGGCCCGGTCTCGGCCGTCCCGATTGACCCTTTTCCCCTGCCTGTCGCAAGGAATCCGCTCATGTCCACTCCGACAAAAACTGTACTCAACCGCAGCCTGACCGGGCTGCATCTGTGGGGGATCGCCGTTGGGCTGGTGATCTCCGGCGAATATTTTGGCTGGTCCTATGGCTGGGCGGCGGCGGGAACCCTCGGGTTCCTGGTCACGACCGTGCTGATCGCCGCGATGTACACCACCTTCATCTTCAGCTTCACCGAACTGACCACGGCGATTCCCCATGCCGGCGGTCCGTTTGCTTATTCCTACCGTGCCTTCGGCCCGCTGGGCGGTTTTGCCGCTGGCTTTGCCACTCTGGTCGAATTCGTCTTTGCCCCGCCGGCGATCGCCCTGGCGATCGGCTCCTATCTCAATGTCCAGTTCCCCGGACTCGATCCGAAACTGGCGGCGGTCGGCGCCTATCTGGTGTTTATGGGGCTGAATATCGCCGGAGTGACGATCGCCGCCACCTTCGAATTGTTCATCACCGTTTTGGCGATCATTGAATTGCTGGTGTTCATGGGGGTGGTGTCGCCCGGCTTCTCCTGGGCCAATTTCGTCGCTCATGGCTGGGCCGGAGCCGACAGTTTCTCAACCACCAGCCTGGGCGGGATTCTCGCGGCGATTCCGTTTGCGATCTGGTTCTTCCTGGCAATCGAGGGCGCGGCGATGGCCGCCGAGGAAACCCGCGATCCGTCCCGCACCGTGCCGGTAGCCTATATTGCTGGGATTCTGACTCTGGTGGTGCTGGCGTTCGGAACGATGGTGATGGCCGGCGGGGTCGGCGACTGGAGCAGCCTGGCCAACGTCAATGATCCGCTGCCCCAGGCGATGAAGATCGTGGTCGGAGCGGATTCCGGCTGGCTGCATATGCTGGTGTTCATCGGCCTGTTCGGGCTGATCGCCTCG
>Ga0209373_10000887_pt1 | contig 40470 bp, 29 predicted proteins | sample Higcelweek5metaG_FD_187173 | JGI IMG/M metagenome (GOLD analysis project Ga0209373, IMG submission 187173) | Freshwater pond sediment microbial communities from the University of Edinburgh, under environmental carbon perturbations - High... | ecosystem: Environmental > Aquatic > Freshwater >... | reverse complement strand
GTTTTAGAAAATATTTCCGGAAAAGTTGTCCGTTCCCAGCTCGCACGCTCAGACAAACCGGAAACGAACCCGAAAACTGTCACCTAGGTCCCCGGTCAGAACTGTTACCCAGGTTGCCGCTTGCACAGGGCATCGCCCCAGGCAGGTTTGGGCGGCAGCCCAATCTTTCTATTCCTCAGCCGGCGCTTCTTCTGTCGCCGGCTCTTCGATCTGCGGCGGGGGCGAAGCCGGAACCGGCGGCGGCGGGGGCGGCGCCACCGGGGCATTCAACGGCGGCGGCGGCGCGGTGCGGGCCGGACGCGGACCAATGCTGTCCTGTGTCCAACGCATCGGACATTCGCCGACATGACTGGAATGCCAGTCGCGCAGCGCCGTGCCATGCTGTTCCAGGGTCAGCCGCCCGCGCGCATCCCGGACCACCCGCCGCAAAACCATGTTCAGCGCCGGCGATTGGTCGGAATCAAACCGGAAGGCCCCCCGAACCGAGGTGAAATCAGCCCGGCGCAACGCACTGCGAACCGCCTCGCGGTCATTGGTCCGCCCATTGGTCGCCCGCATCGCCGAATCGAGCAGCAAGGCCGCATCATATCCTTGCGTCACCCAGGTGGTGACCGGGCGGGCATATTCCCCCTCGAAATCGACACTCAGACGACGATTGAGCGGCGTGTCAAAATCAGGACTCCAGGAGGACACTGACATCACCTCAAGCGATGCCTCATCCATCGCGGCCAGCAAGGGTCGTTCAAAGCTGCCGGCCGGACCGATCAGGGGAACTTCCGTCTTGAGACCGGAGGCGGCATAATCCCGGACAAAAGCCAGATTCATGCCGCCACTGAGCAGCGTCACCACTGCGTCAGGAGCAAGACGGCGCAAGGTGGCAATTTCCGCAGGAAAAGTCGCGGCGCCGTGGCGGGGACGTAAGACGGTGATGATTTCGCCCGACCAAGTGCGGTGGAACTGGGCCACAGACAGGTCGGTCTGCGGCGAATCCGGCGCGACCACGACGATTCGCCGCATTTTCTCAGCCGCCAGCACCGCGCCAATCGCGTTGTTGACCGCCTCCGGCGGAGTGGAGAGGTCAAACCAACCAGGATTGCATTCCGCTCCGGCCAAAGCCGGCGGGGCCGCGTCGAGATTCAGGACAAACAGCCGCGCATCAAATAACGGCCGCAGAATCGCGGCCAGGGCGGCCTGCGACACTGCGGTGATGACGAAATCAACCTTCTCACGTTCAAGTAAGCGTTGCGTCACCTGGAGGGCGGTGTCGGGCGAGCCCCGGTCATCGACCGCGACGACCCGCACCTCCTGATTGGCGAATCGGCCGCCAAGCTGACGCACCGCCGTCAGAATCCCATCCAACTCATCCTGACCGGCCAGAGCCCCAGGACCGCTCAGGGTGGCAATCACCCCAATCACGATCGTTGGATTACTGGCAGCCAGGGCCGCCGGGGTCGAAAGCGGCGCGGCAGGGACCGGGCTGGCGAGCAGTCCCGGTCCGAGCAGCAGGGCGGCCAGGGCCAGCCCGGCCGCAGCAGGGCGGCCCGGCCGTCTCATCGCTTTTTGTTCAGAGCTGCGCGGGCAAAAGCCGCCGCCAGCGCATTATCCTCGGGGCCAGGATGGGAGGAGGGCGGCGGCGCGCGGCGGCTGTTATGCCCCCCTTCGGCCGAGCCGGCCTTCTTGTCGCGCGGCGGGCGTGCCCCGTCCCGGCTGGAGGACGGTGCGCCGGAGCGGTTGCGTTCGCCCGGCGCGGCGGCGACCTGATCCAGCCGCATTGACAGCGAGATGCGTTTGCGGGGGATATCGACCTCCAGCACCTTGACCTTGACCAGATCGCCGGGCTGAACCACCGCGTGAGGATCTTTGACGAAGCGGTCGGCCAGCATCGAGATATGGACCAGCCCGTCCTGATGGACGCCAATATCAATGAAGGCGCCAAAATTGGTGACGTTGGTGACCACGCCTTCGAGAATCATTCCCGGTTCGAGATCTTTCACGCTTTCGATGCCCTCACGGAAGGTGGCGGTTTTGAAATCGGGGCGGGGGTCGCGGCCGGGTTTTTCCAGTTCGCGCAGAATGTCCCGCACCGTCGGTTCGCCGAAGCGCTCGTCGGTGAAGCTGGCCGGGTCAAGGCCGCGCAGGAACGGCCCGTCGCCGATCAGGCTGGCGACCGGGCGCCCGGTCACGCTGACGATCCGTTCCACCACCGGATAGGCTTCGGGATGGACCGCCGAGGCATCCAGCGGGTTGTCTCCATCAACAATCCGCAGGAAGCCGGCGGCCTGTTCAAATGCCTTCGGGCCGAGGCGTTCGACCTCTCTCAGGGCCTCACGGTTGGTGAAACGGCCCTGACGGTCGCGATAATCAACGATATTGCGGGCGACACTCGCCGATAGGCCGGCGACCCGTGCCAGCAGCGGCGCCGAGGCGGTATTGACCTCAACCCCCACCGCGTTAACGCAATCCTCCACCACCGCATCCAGGCTGTAGCCAAGCCGGGTCTGATCGACATCATGCTGATATTGGCCGACCCCGATCGCTTTCGGATCGATCTTGACCAGTTCGGCCAGCGGATCCTGTAAACGGCGGGCGATCGACACCGCGCCGCGCAGGCTGACATCAAGGTCAGGGAATTCCTTCGCCGCCAGTTCCGAAGCGGAATAGACCGAGGCGCCGGCTTCGCTGACCACCAGCTTTTCCAACTTGAGATCGGGCTCGTGCCGGATCAGTTCCTGGGCCAACCGGTCGGTTTCGCGTGAGGCGGTGCCATTCCCGATCGCGATCAGCCGGGGTTGATGCTTGCGGGCAAGGTTGGACAAGGCTGCCAGCGCCCCCTGCCAGTCATTGCGGGGCTGATGGGGATAAAGGGTGGCGGTTTCGACCACTTTGCCGGTGGCATCGGTCACGGCAACCTTGACCCCGGTCCGCAGACCGGGATCGAGGCCGATGCAGCCCCGCGCCCCGGCCGGGGCTTGCAGCAGCAGAGCGCGCAGATTGCGGGCGAAGACCCGGATCGCCTCTTCCTCGGCGGCCTCACGCAGCCGGGCCAGCGCGTCCAGTTCGAGATGGGTCCGGATCTTGACCCGCCACGCCCAGCGCACCGAGTCCAGCAACCAGGGGTCAGCCGGGCGGCCCTGGTCGATCAGGCCGAAACGGCGGGCGACCCGGGCTTCACATTCGCCGGGACCGGTCGGCGCGGTGGCCTCTTCGGGCCGAGCGGCTTCGTCGGCCGGCAGCAGGGCCAGCGACAGTACCCCCTCGTTGCGGCCTCGGAACAAGGCCAGGGCGCGGTGCGACGGAATCGCCCGGATCGGTTCGCGATAGTCGAAATAATCGCGGAATTTGGCGCCGGCTTCGGCCTTGCCTTCGACCACGCGCGCGGTCAGCACCCCGCTTTGCCACAGATGCTCGCGCAGATTGCCGATCAGTTCGGCATCCTCGGCGAAACGCTCCATCAGGATCTGCCGGGCGCCGTCGAGCGCCGCTTTGACATCGGCAATCCCCAGATCGGCCGAAACGTAAGCCTCGGCTTCCTGCTCCGGCACCAGGGCAGGATTGGCCAGCAAGGCCTCGGCCAACGGGCCGAGTCCGGCTTCGCGGGCGATCTGAGCCTTGGTCCGCCGCTTTGGCTTGTAGGGCAGATAGAGATCTTCCAGCCGGGCCTTGCTGTCGGCGGCGGCGATCTGCCCAGCCAGAGTGTCGTCGAGTTTGCCCTGTTCGGCGATCGAAGCCAGAATCGCGGCGCGCCGCTCCTCCATCTCACGCAGATAAATCAACCGCTCCTCCAGGGTGCGGAGCTGGGTGTCGTCGAGGCCCTCGGTTGCTTCCTTACGGTAGCGGGCGATGAAGGGGACGGTGGCACCGCCATCGAGCAAATCGATTGCCGCCTGGACCTGGGCCGGGCGGGCGGTCAGATCGCTGGCGAGGCGGGCGATAATCGCGGCATGGGCGGAAGAAGACAGGCTGGAACTCATCTGAGGCACCTTCATGGGGAAGGGAGCACGGATCCCGCCCGCCGTGGCGGGGAATCGGGAGGTCCGGCCATCGGCCGGGCGGGGGATCCGGGCGGGCCGCCGGTTTGGCCGGAGAGCTTTGACTCTCCGGCAGACCAGCGGCACTCCGTCACGCGGCGGGAGCCGGGGCGGGGGTGGGCGCGGCCGGCTCAGCCGGCGGCGGAGCCTTCTTGGACGGCATGACGCTGATCAGGGAGGTGATCAGAGCGGCCAGGAACGGCATGGCCTGCACCACCAGCACCAGCGACCACAGCCGCACGTCAGGTTCATAGAAATTGTGGTAGGGGATCAACACCACGATCGCGGCAATCCACTGCGCCAGCATCAAAGCGGTTTCTTCCGAGGCCATCAGGAAGCCCTGGGTGAAGGCCGCCTTGTCGGCCATCTTCGGCGTGCGCATGAACGGAGTCGATTTGGTGAAGATGCCCTGCCACATCGCCCGGGCAATCGAATAGGTCAGACCCATGCCGGCGATGGCAGCGAGCGAGCGCTGGCGCAGGGTGCATTTGACCCGGGTGGTGTAGAGGAAGAAGTGATGGACGATCTTGGCGACGAACACGCCCACGGTCGGCAGGGTGAACACCGCCAACGGGGTCGGGAAGTAGCGCGGCGCCGCCACCATCCCCAACGACCAGATCAGGCTGGCAATCGTGAACAGCAGGTAGAAGGCATCGGCAAACCAGGGCAGCCAGCCGGAGACGAAATGATATTTCTGACCGGCGGTCAGGCCGCTCTTGGCGAAGGGCATCAGCGAGCGCCAATGCGCCTTGAGGATCTGCACCGCACCATAGGCCCAGCGGAACCGTTGTTTCTTGTAGGCCATGAAGCTATCCGGCACCAGACCATGGCCGATCCGGTCCTGGACATAGACGGATTCATAGCCGTCCTTGAGGAAACGCAGGCCGAGTTCGGCGTCCTCAACGATGCACCATTCGCCCCAGCGGCCGGCTTTCTCCAGCGCTTCCTTGCGGATCAGAGTCATCGTCCCATGCTGGATGATCGCATTGGCTTCGTTGCGATAGACCATGCCGATATCAAAGAAGCCGGCATATTCCCAGTTGATCATTTCCTTGAACAGGTCGTTTTCCCATTCACGGTGATCCTGGGGCGCCTGAACGTGACCGACCTTCGGATTTTCAAAATAGGGCACCAGCCCGCGCAGCCAGTTTTTATCCACGATATAATCGGCATCGACCACGCCGATAATTTCGGCTTCGGGATCGGTGACGGTCAGGCCAAAATTGAGCGCGCCGGCTTTGGCTCCGGGCCAGGGAGCGAGGTGGTAGAATTTGACCCGGTCGCCGAGGGTGGCGCAATAATCGCGAATCGCGCCCCACACCGCCGGATCCTTGGTGTTGTTGTCCAGCACCAGGATTTCGAAATTGGGATAATCGAGCGCCATCAGGCTGTCGATCGTCAATTTCATCATCGCCGGCGGTTCGTTGTAGCAGGCCAGATGCAACGACACTTTGGGGAAGCGTTTGCATTCCGTCGGCGGCAGAGCGGTGAAACGGCGTTTGAACCGGCTGGCCCAGGTCAGTTCGGTGACCTCAATCCCGGCAATCAGCACCACGAACAGCAGCAATAATTGGGCGGGCAGCAGCAATCCGACCATCAGCCCGGTGCCGGGGGCGACATCCTTCAAGACCGGGGTGGACATCGTCCAGATCACCAGCGTTGCCGCGAACTGGACCAGCACACCGAAGAAGATCTTGCCGGGCAGGCGTAGATTACGCCATTTGAACAGGAACCAAGCCACCGGGAGGAAAGCGATACAGGTTGCGGCGGCAGCCTGGAACGGCCATTCCTCGAATTCGATTACCGGGCCGATCCAATTGAATTTCGGCTGACGATCGACAGTCCAGATTCCCCAGTGCTTTTCACTGGCGTTATTGTCGAGATTGACTTTCCAGGGCTGGTCGAACGCTTCGACCACGTTGTAATCGAGATGTTCCTCCTGCGCCCAGTTCAGGAAATGGCGCAGGAACAGAGCCTGATTGACCAGGGAAGGTTCGGAATCGCCATAAGAGCGCCCGGCCGAGGGCCAGCCCACTTCCCCGATGAACAGGGGTTTGTCGGGATAAGCGTTGCGAACCTCGCGCACCATCCGCTTGGTGAAATCGAGCGCCTTGCTGATATCGACCCGTTCCCAGAAGGGCAGGGTATGGATGGTGATGAAATCGACTTCGCGGGCCAGTTCGGGATAATCGAGCCAGATCGACCACGCCTCGGCGGTACTGAGCTTGACCCGCGCGGGCAATTCGGCGCGAACCCGACGCAGATAGCGAATCATCTGCTCCGGGGTGAGCCGGTGCAGGGTGAGATTCTCGTTGCCGACAATCACCCGATCGACATTGGGATTGTCCCGGGCGATGCGGATGATATTGGCAATCTCGACTTCATTTCGGGCGAGACGTTCATCGATCCAGGCGCCGGGCAGGGCTTTCAGCCCATGGCGGGCGGCCAGTTCCGGCACCTGATCAAGACCCTCCAGGGTCGAATAGGTGCGGACCTGCTCGACCTGTCCGGCCAGCAAGGCCAGATCCTCGTCCATCTCCTCGCGGGTGGCGAGGTGGGTTTCATCGAGGTAGGGGAGCTTGCGGACCAGGGTGGGATCATCGTCAGCCCGACTGGGGCTGAACGAGACGCTTTTGATGATCCCCGACCAAGGCAGACCGGTTTGCGGGCGGTTGATCGCCGCCCAGAAGCCGAGATTGCCGAGAACGATCAGCAGCAGGACGACGATACCGGAGAGGCGCATGTAGGGGCGGGATCCGATTTGTGGTGGGGGGTCGGGGCCGCGTGCCGGATCGGCGCGGCACGGCCGGGATCCCTCGAAAAACGAGGCCGATTATTAGCCTAGCCGTTGCTCCCTGTCCATGGTCCTGGGTCGGGTTGTTTTCGGGCTTCCGCCCGAACCCGACCGGGGCAAAGCCCCGGACCCCCTTTCTTTTTGAAAAAGAGGGGGTTCGGGGTCTCCCCGAGCGGGGAGCGGGGCGGCAGCCCCGGACTTCAGCGTAGGGTCCGTGATCCATGCCGACGCAGATGAGTCAGCCGGCGGTAACGGGGATCGTCCGGATTTTCCGCCAGGACTGCCGTCTCCTCAACATAGCGGCGCACGCTCAGCGGGCTGAAATGCTTGCGATCGGCCCCGACCGGGCAGACTTTGGCGCAGGTGCCGCATGGCCAATGCCCCTCATCCCGCAACACAATGTGATGGCGGGTGCATTCATCCTTGTCGAGGTCGCCCAGGATCGAGTCTGCACGGGTGCGAATGGCTTTGGCCGGGCAGGTCTTCTCGCAGATCCCGCATTTATTGCAGAGTTCCTGGCGCAACAGGGGGTCAGGCGGCAGCTCCGCCGAGGTGATCACCGAATTAAGCCGGACCCGTGGCCCATAATCAGGCACCAGCAAATTGCGCGACAGCCCGACCGTGCCGAGACCGGCATATTTGGCAGCATAAGTATGGCTGAACGAGCCGAACGGATTGAGCAGCAGGGCCTCAAGATTGGCATAGCCGTCGCGCGGCAGGCAGAGCGTGGGGTAACCCTGGCGGTTGAGGCGGGTGGCGAGGCGGAAGGCGATCTCGTCGAGCAGGCGGTTGGAGGTGTCATACATCTCCTGATAATTAATCGACGGAGTCGATTCGATGATTGGCAACAGCATCGGTACGCCGACCACAATCACCGAACGGGCGCCGGGAAAGATCGCCTCGGGCCGGTAATCGGGTGGAATCTCGCCGATCTCGGCCCAGCGTCCGACCGGGGCGAAGCCGACCAGATCGGCGCCCAGATCTACAGCCTGACGGCGAATCGACTCTTTCAGGGCCTCGGCCGTTGCTTCGGGGCGGGAGCGGGGCAGGGGGTTAACGGCCATGGACGTGTCTCCTCCGATCAACTGTGGGCGGCGGTGGCAAGAGCGGCAGCAAGGTCGCACCACAGATCTTCGATCGCTTCGGCTCCGACCGAGAGTCGCAGCAAATCATCCGGCACCGGAGAGGTCGGACCTTCGATACTGGCGCGATGTTCGATCAAGCTTTCAACCCCGCCCAGCGAGGTGGCCCGCCGCCACAGGCGGACATGGGCGGCGGTGGCGATCGCGCTATTGCGGCCGCCTTTGACCCGAACCGAGATCATCGCCCCGAATCCGCCCTGCATCTGGCGGGCGGCGATGGCGTGACCGGGAAAAGAGGGCAGGCCGGGATAGAGCACTTCGGCGATGGCGGGATGGGCGGCGAGGCGTTCGGCCAGGGTCAGAGCCGAGGCCGATTGCCAGCGGACCCGCAGAAAGAGCGTCCGCAGGCCGCGTTGCAGCAACCAGGCTTCGAACGCGCCCGGCACGCCGCCCTGCTGGACCTGGACCGCCTTGATCGCGGCCCAGACCTCATCCTTGCGGGCGGTGGTGATGCTGCCGGCGATCACATCGGAATGGCCGTTGAGATATTTGCTGGCGGAATGGACCACCAGATCGGCCCCCAGCGACAGCGGCTGGGTCAGGACCGGCGTGGCGACGGTCGAATCCACCGCGAGGCGGGTACCGGCGGCATGAGCTAATTCGGCTAGAGCGGCGATATCGCTGATGGTCCACAGCGGATTGGCCGGGGTTTCGACCCACAGCAGCCGGGTTCGGCCCGGTCGGAGGGCAGCACGGACGGCGTCAAGGTCGCTGGTATCGGCGAAGGTGACGTCAAGGCCCCAGCGGGTTGCGTTTCCGTTCAACCAAGCCCGCAGCGCCCAATACATCACCTGTGACACCACGACATGATCGCCGGGGGCCAGGGCCTGGAAGATTGCGGTGGCGGCGGCCATCCCGGAAGCAAACAGCAGGGTGTCGGCGCCGCCTTCCAATCCGTTCAGGGTGGCGATGGCCGCGTCATAAGACGGATTGTCGGCGCGGGCGTAACAACGTCCCCGGCCGTAGCTCAGATCGGCGTCGCGTTCGTAGGTGGTGGACAGATGAAGGGGGGGGATGATCGCGCCGGTCAGCGGATCGGGATGGCTGGCGGCGTGGGCGGCCAAGGTTTCGGGATGGAGGATGGGGTCACTCATTGCGGAGGATCTCTCGGAGGAAAATTGTCGGGCTTCCGCCCGAACCCGATTGGGGCGATGCCCCAAACCCCCTTTTTAAAGCAGGGGTTTAGGGGCGGCCGCCCCGCAGCTTAGATCGCCACGGCGGGAAAGACTTCGTCGTTGGAAAGCGGACGACTGGCATGGCCGAGTTCGGCCAGCAGGCGGGTTTTCCAAGCCAGCACTTCACCATCGAGCCGGTTGCGCGGCCGGGCCAGCGGAACCGGCAGATCGAGACGGACCCGGCCGGGATTCGGTTGCATCACCACCACCCGGTCGGCCAGGACCAGCGCCTCTTCAATGTCGTGGGTGACGAGAATCAGGGTCGGGCGGTCATAAGCCCACAGGGCCAGCAGATGATCCTGAAGATCGGTTCGGGTCAGAGCATCCAGCGCGGAAAATGGCTCGTCAAGCAGCAGCACTTTCGGCTGCCGGACCAGGGCGCGGGCCAGGGCAACCCGTTGCGCCTGTCCGCCCGATAATTCACGCGGCCAATGTCCGCCCCGGTCGGCCAGTCCGACCCGGTCCAAGGCTTCGCTCACCCGGCGTTTCCGCTCCGCTTCCGGCAGATGGCGAATGCCAAAACCGACATTGGCGGCGATGGTGAGCCAGGGCATCAGGCGCGGTTCCTGAAACACCACCCCGATATCGGGATGGGGATCGCGGATCGCGCTCCCGGCCAGGGTGATGCGCCCGCGTGACGGCTGATCCAGTCCGGCGATCAGCCGCAGCAACGTACTTTTGCCGCAGCCGGAGCCGCCGACGATCGCGACGATTTCGCCCGCCTCGATCCCCAGCGTCAGGCCCGACAGTGCGAGCGTGCCATTGGGGTAGCGTTTTTCCAACTGAGTGAGAGACAGCATGCCCTACTCCGCCGGCTTGAAGGAATCCTGCCACCGCAGGAACCGCGCCGACAGCGTGGCCAGCAGGGAATCCGTCACTTTGCCCAACAGGGCAAAGGCGACAATCGAGGCCAGAATCACCGCCGGCCGGCCAGTCTGCTGGCCATCGACCAGCAGAAACCCCAGCCCCTGTTCCGCGCCCATGAATTCGGCCGCGACCACGAACATCCACCCCAGCCCGAGGCCGGAACGCAGGGCCACAATGTAGCTCGGCAGAGTTGCCGGCAGCAAAATGCGGGTGATCATCTCGCGGTCGCTGAAGCGCAAAACCCGGCCGACCTCGACCAGCTTGCGGTCAACCCCGAGGATCGCCGCCCCCAGGCTCAGATAGATCGGGAAGAACACCCCGACCGCGATCAGAATCACTTTCGAGGTCTCGAAAATGCCGAACCACAGGATGAACAGCGGCACCCAGGCAATCGAGGGAATATTGCGGAGGGCTTGCAGGGTTGGGTCGAGGAGGCGTCGTGCCAGAGTCCAATAGCCACTGATCGCGCCGAGCAGGGTGCCCGCAGTGACTCCGAACAGGAACCCCAGGGCGACCCGCTGCAAAGTGGCCAGGACATGGGAGCCGAGATCGCCGTTGCGGGCTAGGTCGCTCAGAGTGGCCACAATCGTCGAAGGAGTCGGCAGCAACCGGCCATCGGCCCAGCCCAGATCAACCAGGATTTCCCAGCCAAGGGCCAGACCCAACGGCAGGATCAGGCCAAGCAGGATGCCGCCATTCCCCCGATGGGGGCCGCGTTCGGCTGGCACGACCGAGGCAAGAGACGCGGTGGTGAGCGCCCCGCCCATTTCACTTCACCCCCAGCTTGGAGACGAATGTTGGATCGACCAGAGCGGCGGTAACCGCCGGAACATCGACAGTACCCGCGATCACCCCGGCCTCTTGCAAAGCCAGACCGGCGGCCTGGATCGTTTCCCGCTGCCGGTTGCCGATCGCGGCGGTGGACAGATTGGTGCGCTCAAGCTGGCGGGTGGCCACCGCGTCGCTCAGTTTCGCCTGTTCGATGATCGTACGTTTCAGCGCGTTCGGGTTGGCCTGGGCGAAGGCGCGGGCCTTTTCATAGGCGCGGATCACTGTCTCGACCAGTTCAGGATGCTCGGCGGCAAAGGCCTCGCGGGTGTTGAGCACGCCCCAGGTGTTCAGATCGGCATTGCGATAGAAGATCCGTGCGCCATCTTCCAGTTCGGCCTGGGCGAACAGCGGATCCAGTCCAGCCCAGGCGTCAACATCGCCTTTGGCCAGGGCCAGCCGGCCGTCCTGATGCTGCAACAGCACCACTTTGACGTCTTTCTCAGTCAATCCGGCTGCCGCCAGGGCGCGGATCAGAAAGACATGCGGATCGGTGCCACGCGTTGCGGCGATCCGCTTGCCCTTGAGGTCGGCCACCGTCTGAATCGGCGAGGAATCCTTGGTCAGCAGGGCGGTCCATTCCGGGCGGGAATAGACATAGACCGATTTGACCGGATTGCCGTTGATCCGGGCCAGCAACGCCGCCGATCCGGCCGAGGAACCGAAATCAAGCCCTTTGGCATTGAGGAATTCGAGCGCCTTGTTCGAGCCTTGCGACAGCACCCAGCGGACTTTGATCCCGTTTTTGGCCAGCTCCTGCTCCAGCCAGCCCTTCTCCTTCAGGACCAAGCTCACCGGGTTGTAATAGGCATAATCGATCCGGATCTCCTCGACCTTTTCAGCGGCAAAAGCCGAGGTGGTCAAAGCGAAAGCGGCAAAAGCGGCGAGGCCGAGCCAGGCGGCGCGGCGCGAAAGAAGACGAGTCAGCATTGGGGGGCTCCGTTTAGCACGCGGGGCTGATGTCACACGCTAGTCAGCGGCTCTGGTGGGGTCAAGATAAAAACACTTATCTAGTAGATTTATATTTTTAGTTGACTCCTTTCCTCCGGTCAAAGCCATCAGGACGGCTGCCCTGGGCGAAAGCCGGGCTGGCCGGTCTCTCCGGGGTTAGGTCGTGCGTCATCGTGACAGGACCGGGCATTCGGGCTAGAGTCCCAACCAGGGTTCGCCAGCCAGGAGAGATTCATGGCCGAAGACACAGGACCGCGCGGGCAAGAGCTGGAACGCCGTCTGGATCCCCGTCATGAAGGGGACGGATTGTTCATTCTGTTCGGCGAGACCCTGGCCGAAGTGGTGGATATCTCGATCGGAGGGTTACGATTCCGTCGTCCCGAGTCCTGTGATCTGCCCATCGGAGTCCGTTTCGCCTTTGAATTACGGTCTGCGCATGAGGCGCCCAACCCTTTGGCCAAAGGGGTTGCCGTCGTCTGTGCGGCTCAGGACGATTGGGTGGCGGTTGAGTTCGTGCGCCCGACCTTTTCCCTGTTGAAGCTGGTCGGGCGCCACATCGGCCGATTGCTGCTGGGGCGCAACCACCTGTTCCGGTCCTGAGCCTCCGCATGCCTCTTGCCCGCCTCGAAGCCGGTGATCCCGGCCTGCCTCCGGTCGTGATCCTGCATGGTCTGCTCGGCTCGTCGCGCAACTGGGGCGGTGTCGTGCGCGCCCTGGCCCCGCGCCATCGGGTTCTGGCCCTCGATCTGCCCAATCATGGCGCCAGTCCCTGGGTTGAGCGGATGGATTATCCCTTCCAGGCCCGGCTGGTCGCCGATGAGATCAGCGCCCTCGGGCAGCCGGTGGCGTTGATCGGTCATTCGATGGGCGGCAAAGTGGCGATGAGTTTGGCGCTGACCCGTCCCGAACTAGTCGAGCGGCTGGTGGTGGTTGATATCGCCCCGGTGCGCTACAGCCACACCTTTGCTCCCTATCTGCGGGCGATGCGGGCGGTGCCGCTGGCCCGGCTAGAGGGCCGTGAACAGGCCGATGCCGTTCTGGCCCCGGCGATTCCTGATCCGGCGGTGCGGGCGCTGTTACTGCATAATCTCGAACGCAGCGAAGCCGGTTTTCGCTGGCGTCCCAATTTGGCGGTACTGCTGGCCGAAATGGATGAGATCCTCGATTTTCCCGCGTTTCCCCCGCAAGCCCGCTATGATCGGCCGGCGTTGTTTTTGACCGGCCGTCATTCCGATTATGTCGGGAGCGAGGCTGACTCCGTGATCCGGGCGCGGTTTCCTGCCGCTGACCGGGTCGAGATCGCGGCCGGACACTGGGTTCACGCCGAGGCCCCGGCCGATTTCGTTGCGGCAGTCGAGCGGTTCCTCGGCTAACCGCTCTGCGTTGTGTTTGACTCCTGGCCCGGGAATGAGGTCGCCGCCTTGTTTCCGCCGCGAGTACCCCCCCAGGGAGATGACGGCGTGCCCCCCTCCGTTCCCGATTCCAATCCTCCCCCCGAGTCTGACCGGCGTGTTCGCTTGCCCCGGTTATTGCTGCTGCTCGTCCTGCTGTTTGGCCTGGGCGCTCTGCTGGTGGTGTATCGCGACCGTTTGCCCGGCTTCGCGGGCGGTCCCCGCCCTGAATCCGCGGCGACCGCTGCGCCTGGGCCGGGGGCAAACCGGCCGGTGCCGGTGGTCACGGGCGTGGTGAGCCGGCGTGATGTGCCGATCTATCTCGACGGTCTCGGCACGGTGCAGGCCTTTAACACTGTGACGGTGCGCTCCCAAGTTGACGGTGAATTGGTCGAGGTGCTGTTCCGCGAGGGGCAGGACGTCAAGGCCGGTCAAGTGCTGGCCCGGATCGATCCGCGTACCTATCGTGCGGCCTATGATCAGGCGGTGGCGACTCGCGACAAAGATCAGGCCCAGCTTGAGTCCGCCCGGCGCGACCTTGCCCGCTATGAGACCCTGGGCGATCGGATCAGCGGCCAAACCGTTGATACCCAGCGCGCCACCGTGCGCCAGCTTGAAGCCACGGTCCGCGCGGATGAGGCGGCGATCGCTTCGGCCAAAGTCCAGGTCGGTCATACGGTGATCTCCGCGCCGATCGAGGGACGGGTCGGGCTGCGGCTGGTCGATCGCGGCAATATCGTTCATGCCTCGGACAGTACCGGACTGGTCACGCTGAGCCAGATCCAGCCTATCGCGGTGATTTTCACTCTGCCGCAACAGACTCTGCCCTCGATTGCCGCTCGTCTCCGTGAGGGGGCTCGTCTCACCGTGTTTGCCACCCAGGGGGATGGGAGCGGGGTGATCGATGCCGGAACGCTGGAACTGGTCGACAACAGTATCGATCAGACCACCGGCACCATCAAATTGAAAGCGGTGATGCCCAACGCTGAACGTCGGCTGTGGCCGGGGGGATTTGTGACCACCCGCTTGTTGCTGACGACCCGTCGCGCCGGATTGGTCGTGCCGCTTGCGGCGGTTCAGCGTGGTCCCCAGGGCGCTTATGTGTTCCTGGTCACCGCCGACCAAGTGGCCGAGATCCGCCCGGTGACAATCGGGGCGATCGAAGCCGATCTCGCTTTGATCGAGAGTGGGCTGGCCGAGGGTGATGTGGTGGTGATCGAGGGAATGGCGAAACTCAAGCCCGGGGCCAAAGTGTCGTTGCCGGTCATGGCGCCTTCTGCGTCCTCCTCGGCCCCGGACTCATCGACAGCTCCGGCGCGGCGATCGCTGCCGCCCGGTGCGGTCAGTGCCCCCTTGCCTCCCCCCTTGCCCCAGCCGACGAAACCGGTTAGTGCCACCTCGGGTGGGGCGGTCCTGATGGCCCATCAGGCCGGGTCGGCGGGGACGGTACCGTGAGCCTGTCCGAGCCCTTCATCCGCCGCCCGGTCGCAACCTGGTTGCTGGCTTTTGCGGTGGTGCTGGGCGGGCTGCTCGGGTTCCGCCTGTTGCCGGTCTCGGCGCTGCCGCAGGTCGATTTCCCCACCCTTCAGGTGACCACCCGTCTGCCCGGGGCCAGCGCCGAGACCATTGCCGGCCTGATCACCACCCCCTTGGAACGTCAGTTCGGGCTGATGCCGGGGCTGACGGCGATGACCTCGACCAGCGCCCAGGGGATCAGCAGTATCACCCTGCAATTCGATCTCGCCAAAAGCATCGATGTTGCTGCCCAGGATGTTCAGGCCGCGATCAATGCCGCCGGTGGGGTACTGCCGGACAATCTGCCCTATCCCCCAGCTTATGCCAAAGTCAATCCGGCGGATTCCCCGGTGCTGACCCTGGCGCTTGAATCCGATTCCCTGCCGCTGACGGCGGTCAATGATGCGGCCGATACTCTGCTGGCCCAGAAATTGTCGCAGATTTCCGGGGTGGGTCGGGTGTTGATCGAGGGCGGCCAGCGTCCGGCGGTGCGGGTGCGGATCGATCCGGCCCGTTTGTCCGGTTACAATCTGGCGCTGGAAGAGGTGCGAACCGCTCTGGCCAAGGCCAACGCCGATTTGCCCAAAGGCAGTTTCGACGGGCCGAGTCAGGCGTTGTCCCTGGGAGCCAATGACCAGTTGACCGAGGTGCGCGCTTATGCCGATCAGGTGATCGCTTGGCGCAATGGGGCACCGGTGCGGGTGCGCGATATCGGCGACGTGGTGGAAGGGGTCGAGAATGCCCGGGTTGCCGGTTGGTATAATGGCCATCCGGCGGTGATCGTCACCATTCAGCGCCAGCCCGGGGCGAATATCGTCGAGACGGTCGAACGGGTCAAAGCCCGGCTGCCCGATCTGCGCGCGGTGATTCCAGCCGGGATCGCGGTCACCGTTCTGGCTGACCGGACCGAGACGATCCGCGCCTCGGTGGCGGATGTGCAATTTACCTTGGTCCTGACCGTGCTGTTGGTGATCGGGGTGATCTGGGCCTTTCTGCGCAGCCCACGGGCCACGCTGATCCCGGCGGTGGCGTTGCCGCTGTCGTTGATCGGCACCTTTGGGGTGATGGCCCTCGCCGGCTTCTCGCTCGACAATCTGTCGCTGATGGCTTTGACTATCTCCGCCGGCTTCGTCGTCGATGATGCCATCGTGATGATTGAAAACATCGTCCGTTACATCGAAAAGGGCATGAAGCCGTTTGAAGCAGCTCTCGCCGGGGCGCGCGAGATCGGCTTCACCATTGTCTCCTTGACGGTGTCGCTGGTGGCGGTGTTTATCCCGCTGCTGTTCATGGAAGGCATCGTCGGCCGGCTGTTCCGCGAATTTGCTTTGACGCTGACGATTGCGGTGGTGGTGTCGGGTCTGGTCTCGCTGACCCTCACCCCGATGATGTGCGGCCATTTGCTGAAGGGCGGGCTGGGGGAGGTCCGTTCCGGCCGGCTGTTCCTGGCCGTGGCCGGGTTTTATGCCCGTTCGCTCGATTGGGTACTGCGCCACCAGCGGATCACCCTGTGGGTGGCGGCGGCGACCCTGGTCGGGACGGTGGTGCTGTATGTGGCGATGCCGAAAGGGTTTCTGCCGACCCAGGATACCGGGCTGATCATCGCCACCACCGACGCGCCGCCGACGATTTCCTTCACCGCCATGGCCGCTCTGCAACGGCAGGTCGGGGCGATCGTTCAGGACGATCCGGCGGTGGCCGGGGTAGCTTCGTTTCTTGGCACCGGTTCGGTCAACCCCACCACCAATACCGGCAGTTTGTCGATCGTGTTGAAGCCCCGGCGCGAGCGGGAGCCGGTCGAGACGGTGCTGGCCCGCCTGTCGGCCCGCTTAGCGACTCTGCGTGGGGTTGAGGTCCATCTTCGGGCCGGCCAGGACATCCAGATCAGCCCGCGCGCCAGCCGGACCCAGTTTCAATATATCCTGGCCGATGCCGACCCGGTTGAACTGGCGGTGTGGGCGCCCCGGCTGCTGGAGCGGATGCGGGCCTCGCCGGTTCTGACCGAAGTGGCCTCCGATGCTCAGGAGGGCGGGCTGGTGGCCGAAGTCACCATCGACCGCGACAAGGCCGGCCGGCTTGGGGTCTCGGCCCAAACGATCGACGATACCCTGTATGATGCCTTCGGCCAGCGTCAGATCTCGACGATTTATTCCCAGGTCAACCAGTATCATGTGATTCTGGAGGTCACCCCTGATTTCCAGCTTGGCCCCGAGGCTCTAAAGTCGATTTATCTGCGGGCCTCAACCGAGGCGCTGGTGCCCTTGTCGGCAGTGGCGACGGTGACCCGGCGCAATGCTCCGTTATTGATCACCCATCAGGACCAATTCCCGGCGGTGACCCTGAGCTTCAATCTCGCTCCCGGCGCCTCGCTGGGGGAGGCGATCGAAGCGATGAATGCGATCCGTGCCGAGCTGGGCCTGCCCGAGACCCTGGTCGGGGATTTCAGTGGCGATGCCGCCGAATTCCGCGCCTCGCTGGAGGGGGAAATCTGGCTGATTCTGGCCGCGCTGGTGGTGATCTACATCGTGCTGGGGGTGCTGTATGAAAGCTTCATCCATCCGGTAACGATCATGTCCACCCTCCCCTCGGCCGGGATCGGGGCGTTGTTTGCGCTCGGCCTGTCCGGGCATGATCTGTCGCTGGTCGGGCTGATCGGTATCCTGCTGTTGATGGGGATCGTCAAAAAGAACGCGATCATGATGATCGATTTCGCCCTGGAAGCAGAGCGGCGCGACGGCCGTTCTCCGTTCGAGGCAATCCGTCAGGCCTGTGCCCTGCGCTTCCGCCCGATCATGATGACGACGATGGCTGCCCTGCTCGGGGCGCTGCCGCTGGCGCTCGATAGCGGGACCGGCGCCGAATTGCGTCGGCCGCTCGGGATCGCCATCGTCGGCGGCCTGCTGCTCAGTCAGTTGCTGACCCTCTACACCACCCCGGTGATTTATCTGTTCTTCGACCGCTGGCGCCGGAAAGAAACGTGATGTCGCTGAGTGGTCTGTTCATCACCCGGCCGGTCGCGACCATCCTGCTGTCGCTGGGGGTTCTGCTGGCCGGGCTGGTGGCGTTTGGCCGGCTGCCGGTGGCGCCGCTGCCGGCGGTTGATTTTCCGACGATCATGGTGATGGCCCGGCTGCCCGGAGCCAGTCCGGCGACGATGGCGGCGACGGTCGCGGCGCCGCTGGAGCGCCGGCTGGGGGAGATCGCCGGGGTGACAGAACTGGTTTCGACCAGCAACCAGAGCGCTACCACCATTACCGTTCAGTTCGATCTGTCGCGCGACATCACTGGTGCCGCCCAGGATGTCCAGGCCGCGCTGAATGCGGCGCGGGCTGATGTCGCGGTCGACCTGCCGTCGCCGCCGACCTATCGCAAGGTCAATCCGGCCGACGCCCCGATCATGATTCTGGCGGTGACCTCCTCGACCCTGGCCCCGGGCGAGATCTACGACGCCGCCGACGCGATCCTGCTGCAACGCATTTCCCAGCTCGAAGGGGTTGGGCGGGTATTTCTCAGCGGCGGGGACAAGCCGGCGGTGCGGGTGGCCGTCGATCCGGGCCGGCTGTCGGCCACCGGTTTGTCTTTGGAGACGGTGCGCACCACCCTGGATGAGGCCAATGTGACCCAGCCGCTCGGCGGGTTCGACGGGGGGCGCGAGGCGATCACCCTGGCCACCAATGGTCAGCTCCATACCGCCGCCGAACATGCTCCGCTGATCGTTCATGCCAAGGATGGGGCGATCCTGCGCCTGACCCAGATCGCCAGCGTGACGGATTCGGTCGAGAGTCTGCGTCAGGCCGGCTGGTTCAATCGGGAACGGGCGGTGCTGGTGATCATCGGCAAGCAGCCCAATGCCAATGTGATCGAGACCACTGATCGCATCCACGCCTTGCTGCCGCAATTGCAGCGCTGGATGCCGGCCGGGGCGACGGTGTCGGTGGCGATGGATCGCTCCGGCAATATCAAGGCCACCCTGGCTGATGTTGAAACCACCCTGCTGATTTCGGTCCTGCTGGTGGTGATGGTGGTCTATCTGACCCTGGGCCGAACCACGCCGACCCTGGCAGCAACGGTGACGGTGCCGTTGTCGCTCGCCGCCACTTTCGCGGTGATGTGGTTACTTGGCTATAGCCTGAATACGATTTCCTTGATGGCGGTGATCATCTCGGTCGGCTTTGTCGTCGATGATGCGATCGTGATGATTGAAAATGTCGCCCGTCACATTGAGGCGGGGGAAGATCCGCTCACGGCGGCGCGCAAAGGGGCTTCGGAAATCGTCTTTACCGTGGTTTCGATCACGGTGTCACTGGTGGCGGTATTCATCCCGCTGTTGTTCATGGGCGGGATCGTCGGCCGGATGTTCCGGGAATTCGCGGTGACTCTGGCGGTGGCGATTGTTGCTTCGGCGCTGGTGTCGCTGACGGTGACTCCGACCCTGTTTGGCCATCTGATGAAGCGTGATGCCGGCTCGGCCCGGCCGGGCTGGGCAGCGCGCATGGGGGCGGCGGCGATGGCTGGCGCCCAGCGTCTCTATCTCGCCGGGCTCGGCCATGCCCTGGCCCATCCCGTGCTGATGCTGGGGGTGACCTTCGGGGCGATCGGCCTGACCATCTATCTCTATGGAGTGGTGCCGAAAGGATTCTTCCCGCCTCAGGATACTGGGATGATCTTCGCTTCGGTCGAGGGGCGGATCGATATCGGCTTTCGGGCGATGGCCGAACGGCAGCAGAAAGTCGCCGAGGTGATTCTGTCCGATCCGGCGGTCGATCGCCTGTCTTCGTTCATCGGCAGCGGGGGCGATGGCGGGCTAAATAATCAGGGCCGGATGTTCATCGGTCTGAAACCGGTCGAACAGCGCGGGGCCAGTGCTCAGCAGGTGATTGACCGTCTGCGTCCCAAACTGGCCCGGGTTGATGGCGTCAGCGCCTTTCTCCAGCCCGGCCAGGATATCCGGGTCGGGGGCAATCGGGGCCGGGCCGAGTTCCAGTTCGCCCTGGCCTCGGATTCGCTGGAGGATTTACGGGACTGGACCCCGAAATTGCTGGAGCAACTCCGGCGTGACCCGTTGCTGACCGATATTTCCAGCGATCTCGACCGGATGATGCCGCAGGCGCGGGTGGTGATCGACCGGGATGCCGCCGCCCGGCTCGGGGTGGATATCAATTCGATTGATCAGATTCTTCAGGATGCCTTTGCCGAACGGCAGGTGGCGACGATCTATACCCAGCGCAATCAATATAAGGTGGTGCTGGAGGTTGATCGTCAGCATACCGAAAGCCCGCTGTCCCTCCATCATCTGTGGGTGCCGACCACGGCCGGCACTGGGCTCGTGCCGCTGGATGCGCTGGCCCGGTTCGAACCTTCGGCCGATGCGGTGTCGGTGGCGCACCGCGATCAGTTCCCGGCGGCGACGATCAGTCTCAATCTGACCCCGGGCACCCCCCTCAGTGTGGTGATGCCTCGGCTGGAAGAGGCGGCGCGGGCGATCAGTTTGCCGTCAACCCTGCATATCCAGGCCGCCGGGAATGCCAAAGCCTTTGCCGATACGGCGCGGAATCAGCCGATTCTGATTGCGGCGGCGCTGCTGACGATTTTCATCGTCCTGGGCATTCTGTATGAGAGTGTTCTGCACCCGCTGACGATCCTCTCGACGCTGCCTTCGGCCGGTTTGGGGGCGTTGCTGGCGCTACTGCTGACCGGGACCGAACTGACCTTGATCAGCCTGATCGGGGTGTTCCTGCTGCTGGGCATCGTCAAGAAGAACGGGATTCTCCTGGTTGATTTCGCGATCACGGCTGAACGTGGCGGCCTGTCGCCGCCCGAAGCGATCCGGGAGGCCTGTGCGATCCGCTTCCGCCCGATCACCATGACCACCCTGACCGCGTTGTTTGGCGCCTTGCCGCTGGCGCTGGCGAGTGGACCGGTCGGCGCCCTGCGCCAGCCGTTGGGAATTGCCATCGTTGGCGGTCTGCTGCTGTCGCAGATGCTGACTCTGTTCACCACCCCGGTGGTTTATCTTTCCCTGGCCCGGCTGTCCCACTGGTGGCGTTGCCGGCGGCAGCGCAAGGAGGATGTCACGTCGTGACCCGTGTTGCTCCCGCTCTGGCTCTGGCCGCGTTGCTGTCCGCCTGCTCGATCGGCGACCCGTACCAGCGCCCGGAAACCCCGGTTCCCACCACTTGGAGTGAGGCCGAACGCCGTGCCGTCTGGCCGGCGCCGGAATGGTGGCGCGGCTTCGGCTCGCCCCAGCTTGACCGGCTGATGAGTGAGGCGGCGACGGGCAATTTTGACCTTGCGGTGGCTCTGGCCAAATTGCGCGAGGCGGAGGCCCAGTTACGAGTGGCTGGGGCCAGCTTGTGGCCAGATCTTTCGGTGGATTCGAGCGCCACTCGCCAGCGCAGTTCGATGAGCACCACCACGACCACGACGGCCCGTAAGCCGATTTATTCCTCGTCTTATTCTGCCACTCTTGGTGCGAGTTATGAGATCGATTTCTGGGGCAAGATCCGGGCCGGGCTGGATTCGGCGGCAGCGCTGATTGACGCTTCGCGCTTTGATTATCAAACGGCGGTGCTGTCGATGCAGGCCAGCATTGCCACCACTTATTTTGATATTCTGGGTACTCAGGAACGGCTGCGACTGGCCCGGGAGTCGATGGCGAACGCCGAATCCGTGTTGGCGGTTTATCGCGATCGTCTTGCCGCCGGGATGGCAACCTCGCTGGATGTGGCGCAGCAGGAAAGCGTGGTGGCCACCCAGCGTGCGGCCGTGCCGCCGCTGGAAAAGAGCCTGCATCAGTCGCGCAATGCTTTGGCAATCCTGGTCGGCCGTCTGCCCGAGCAATTGGAACTGGCGGGTGAAACGATCGACAGTTTGACCGTGCCGCCGGTGGCGCCCGGCCTGCCGTCGGAGCTGCTGGCCCGCCGGCCGGATGTGCTGGCGGCGGAGGCGAATCTGCGCAGTGCGGATGCGGATGTGACGGTGGCCCGGGCGGCGTGGTTTCCCTCGATCTCGCTGACGGGTCAGGCCGGTTTTCAGAGCGTCGATCTGGCCAAGATGATGACTCATCAGAGTCTGCTGGCTTCGTTTGGCCCCAGCCTGACCGTGCCGTTGTTTGATGGGGGCAAGATCGCCGGCACGGTGGCGGAAAAGAAGGCGCGCCGGGAGGAACTGGTGCAGACCTACCGCAAGGCGGTTTATTCGGCTTTTTCTGATGTCGAGGATGCCCTTGTTGGTCTGGGCAAGAGTACGGAAGCGGAGCAGGCGGAAGGCGTGGCGGAGGCAACATCCCGTCGGGCATTCGAGATCAGCCAGACGCTGATGAAAGCCGGGACGGTTGATATCAGCAGCGTGTTGAACACCCAAAAAACCTGGTTCAGCGCCCAGGATTCGCTGGCTCAGGCGCGGATCACCCGGCTGGAGGCGGCGGTCAGTTTGTTCAATGCTCTGGGCGGGGGATGGTCGGTTGAGGCCGTTCCGGGGCTGCCGCCCCGGTCCCCGCTTGGGGAAGACCCCCCAAACCCCCCTTGAAATCAAAGGGGGTCTGGGGCATCGCCCCAGTCGGGTTCGGGCGGAAGCCCGAAAATGACTCAGGCCATCCCGGCGCGAACGCGGGGATCATAGCCGTGACGCGGCCCCCATTTTTCGACCAGCTTCTTGAACTCGGCATCATCCTCCGGCAACACAACCCGGAGGGTCACCAACTGGTCGCCCCGAGTGTTGTTGGTCCCGGGAATGCCCCGGCCCTTGAGCCGCAGTACGGCGCCACTGTTCGAGGCGGGGGGAATGGTCAGACTGACCTTCCCGTCGACGGTCGGAACCGTCACCTTGCCGCCCAGCACCGCTTCCTGCACCGAAACCGGCAGATCGAGCAGGATATCCAGCTCGCGGCGGACAAAGAACGGATGCTCCTCGACCTTGAGGTCAATAAAGGCATCCGGGACAATCGCCGCCGTCGGACCCGCCGGCTGCCCCTGGCCCTTGAGGCGGAGGGTTTGGCCATCGGTGGCCCCGGGCGGAATCTTGACCTCGACCGTGCGCCCGGTGATCAGGGTCACCCGCTTGGTTGTCCCGATCGCCGCATCCTCGAACGAGACGGTCAGGGAATGCCGCACCTCGCCGATATGGTGGCGGCGGTTGGCTTCGGCCTGGGCCTTGCCCCGCTCCTTGCGGCGCAGCATCTCGGCCAGAATATCGTCGGCATCGCCGAACGAGAAGCCGGAACGCGGCGATCCCCAGCCGCTGCCCGATCCCCAGTCGCTGCTGCCCGCGCTGCCGCCGGGATGCCAGGAGGAACGCTGGCGTCGGGGCGCTCCGGAGGCATCAATCTCGCCGGAATCATATTGTGCCCGCCGGGTGGGCTCTGAGAGGAAGTCATAAGCGGCGGAAACATCCTTGAACCGTTCCTCAGCTTTCTTATCGCCGGGATGGAGGTCAGGATGCAGCTCGCGCGCCAAGGCACGGTAAGCCTTCTTGATTTCATCGTCCGGAGCGCTCTTGGCCACGCCCAGAATCTGGTAAGGATCTTTCACGGTTTCGGCGTCCGCATCATCGAGGAATAACAAGGGGGAAGGTCAGGTCCCCGCGATGGCCGCATGTTACGGAAACTCGTCGGACTCCACCACACGGGATTCAGCCCGGGGACACGTCGCGTCCACCAGGAAAATCGCAGGGGAGGACTCAGATCCTGCGTCTATCGCCGATCCTGGAATTGAGGCATCTTGAGCAGCGCCGTTTTTCCAGCGGTGGGAATGGCTTTCCCCGCCATTCTTTCCCCCAACAGATGCCGAAATGCGATGTCGTCCGACCCGATTGATCCGATTGCCCATTTTGAGGCGTGGCTGGCTGAGGCCACCACCAGCGAGCCCAATGATCCTAACGCGATGGCCCTGGCGACCGCCGATGACGAAGGCCGTCCGGCGGTGCGGATGGTGCTGTTGAAAGCGGTCGATCCGCGCGGCTTCGTGTTCTACACCAACCTCGAAAGCCGCAAAGGCGAGGATCTCGCTGCCAACGCCCAGGCGGCGCTGTGTTTTCACTGGAAAAGCCTCCGCCGTCAGGTCCGGGTCGAAGGCGCGGTGGAACCCGTTACCGCCGCCGAGGCCGATGCCTATTTCGCCAGCCGGGCCCGCGCCAGCCAGATCGGGGCCTGGGCCTCGCGTCAGTCGCGTCCGCTCGAAGGCCGGTTCGAACTGGAACGCCGGATCGCTGAGGCGACTGCCCGCTTTGGCCTGGGGTCTGTGCCGCGTCCGCCGCATTGGTCCGGGTTCCGGGTGCTGCCGCGTCGGATCGAATTCTGGCAGGATCGGGCGTTCCGATTGCATGACCGTCAGGTCTTTCTGAGGGAAGGTGAGGAATGGCGTCAGATCAGTCTGTTCCCGTAACCGATCCGGCCGCCGAAGCCCGGCTGATGCGCTGGGCGACCTATGCCGCCACCCTGACCGCTGCGCTGCTGATCGGGGCCAAGCTGGCGGCATGGTTGGCGACGGATTCGGTGGCGTTGCTCTCGACCCTGATCGATTCAACGCTCGATCTGGCCGCCTCGGTGCTGACCCTGCTGGCGGTGCGGCAGGCGTTGCAACCGGCGGACCATGATCACCGTTTCGGCCATGGCAAGGTCGAGGCCCTGGCCGGACTGGGGCAGGCCTCGTTCATCCTGGGCTCGGCGGCGCTGCTGATCGGTGAGGCGGCGGGGCGGGTGGCCCATCCGGTGCCGGTCACCCATGGCGCTTGGGGCATCGGGGTGATGGTGCTGTCAATCCTCGCCACTCTGGCCCTGGTGGCCTTCCAGCGGGTGGTGGTGGCGCGGACCCAGTCGCTGGCGATTAAGGGCGATTCCCTGCATTACACCGGCGATGTGGTCCTCAATCTGAGTGTGATCGTCTCCCTGTTGCTGGCGATCGGCCCGGGCTGGACCCTGGCCGATCCGCTCTTCGCGATCGGCATCGCCGGCTGGCTGATCATCAATGCCGTCGGCATCGCCCGGGGGGCAATCGAGACCCTGATGGATCACGAATTGCCCGATGCGGCGCGCGAACGGATCGGGATTTTGGCCAAAGCCCATCCCCGGGTGCTCGATATACACGATCTCCGCACCCGCACCTCGGGCCGGCAGGGCTTCATTCAGCTTCACCTCGTCCTGCCGGGCCACCTCCCCCTGAGCGAGGCGCACCAGATCGCCGACGAGGTCGAAGCGACGATTCTGGCCGAATTTCCTCGCTTCGAGGTGATCATTCACCAGGATCCAGCCGGACTCGCGGAACAACACCCTCTGCCGGGATGAGACCGGCTTCGGTCTGTGGTCCCAGGGCACGGGCCAGTTCATGGACCCGGCGCCGCACCCTGGGATCAGGAATCCGGTAATAGGTACGGATCAGATCGAGCGCCTCGCGGCTGTTAAGCGGGGCCGGGGGGCTTACCTCAGGTTCGGTGCCCCCGTTCCGCGCCAAGTGGCGGGGGCTGGCCGCCATCACCTGGGGCGGAATCTCCTCGTAGAAATAATCGATCGTCACCTCCAGCGCCCGCGCCAGATCATACAGGCGTGAGGCCCCGATGCGGTTGGTGCCGCTTTCGTATTTCTGAATCTGCTGGAACGTCAGGCCGAGGATCTGGCCCAAAGCCTCCTGACTGAGGCCTCGGATCATGCGTTGCATCCGCAACCGTTTGCCAACATGGATATCGATCGGATTGGGCCGCCCGGAGGACGTGCGACCGTGACTGGATGGGCGAGAGTTCGACACGGCGATCATCCGTTGAAGTTGTGTATTTTTGGTTTTATCCCGTTTTTAAAAACCTTCAAGTCGTATTTCGTGATTATCAGCAACCAGAGGACTCAATTTGTAATTTTGCAAAACCTAGGGGTGTTGGCGTCGGCCAGGAGGCGGTCTGAACAGCAAAACCCCCGCCGGGCGGGGGCCCAGCGGGGGAAAGACAGTCTCCGGGCCCGGGGGACGGCCCCCGGGCGAAGGGCCTGGGTCAGGCAGCCTGAGAGCCGGTGATCCGGGGGAGCGGGCCGGAGGAATCGGGGACTGCGGTGATCGTAATGGTGCGGGGCTTCATCGCCTCGGGGATTTCACGCACCAGATCAATGTGCAGCAGGCCATTCCGCAGGGTCGCCTGATCAACCCGGATGTGGTCGGCCAATTCAAAGCGGCGTTCAAACGAACGGCCGGCGATCCCACGATGCAGATATTGCACCGGGGTCTCCTCCTTGCGGGCCTTGCCGGCGATCAGCAGGGTGTTGCCCTTGGCGGTCACATCGATATCGGTCTCGGAAAAACCGGCCACCGCCATGGTGATCCGGTAACTCTCCTCGCCCAGCTTCTCGATATTGTAGGGCGGGTAGGCGAGGGCGGATTCGTCGATGTGACTGGCCGCTTCCAGCACCCGGTCGAGATGATCAAAACCGATGGTGGAGCGGAACAGGGGGGTAAGGTCGAAGGTACGCATGACCAGTTCTCCTTTGCGAAGCAACCAGATCTGAGCGGCCCTACGGTGGGGGCCACCCGCACCGGCCCCGATGACGGCGACCGTGCCCCCTAGATCTAGGAGAGCGCAGACGACCGTCAAGAGGGAGGAGAACAGGAAAAATCAGGTGATCTCGAAGCGGGCCAGGGTCTCGGCGAGATCGTCGGAAAACTGCGATCCCTTGCGGACCAGGGCGGCGCGGGGCGGCAGACCCCGCAGTTTGGAGCTGCCCCATTCGTAGCTGGTCAGCACCGCGAACGGGATGCCTTCGGTTGCCGGCATCGCCGCCAGAGCGCAGCCGAGATCAACCGCCGTCAGCAGCCCCTGTTCCATCGAGGCGAGCACCATATCCGGCTGGGTCCGCACCACGGTTTCGATTGCGGCGAACACGTCGCGCACCACCGAGGTCCGATAGCCACAATTCGCCAGTTCGCGCTCGACAATATGGGCCATCGCCCGTTCCGGCAGAACCAGAAGGATTTCGATATTTTTCTTTTCGATCTTGCCGAAATCAATGTCGGCCGCCCGCTTGGCGGGGAGGGCGCGGATAATGGCCGGCGCGTCACTCTCATCGATCGTCTCGCCATCGGCCAGTCGTTCGATCCGGTCGATAAAGATCTGGATCTCATCGATTTCTGCCGTACCCAGGTCTTTCAGTTCGCCGACATATTCGTCGAGCCGGTGCGTGACCAGCTTGATCATCGGCAAAGTGAGGCCATGAGCGTGACTGCGCAGGTTGCTGGCCTCGCGTTTCAAGGTCGCGAGTCCGTCCTGGGACGAGACGCTGCGTGAGCGAAGATTGCCGAGCAGAACTTGAAGCTGGCTGGCCGTGTCGCGCAGCTCGTCGAGGAATTCGTTGATAACGCGTTGTTCGTTCTCGTTATCGGCGATGGTGACGGACATTGGGGGACTCCGCAGAATCATTCCAGCTTCAAAAAATACACCCAAACCCCCACGAACGGAACGGCTCGCGCTTATTGCGCCGCGTCGCGCTCGCGTTCCAGCATATCGGCCAGGGTGTAACGATCGAGTTCGGCGAAGAAGGCCGTGAGTCCGGCCGTCAGGGCCTGAGTGACCAAGCATTGGTCATGCAGCCGGCAGGCCTCATCCTCTTCTTCATTCCGCAGGCATCGGACCAGGGCGAAATCCTCCTCGGTGGCACGAACGAAAGCGCCGAGGCGAATTTGATCCGGCCGTTTGAGCAGACGGACTCCACCATGTTTGCCGCGCACGGTTTCCAGATAACCGGCCTGGCCGAGATGATGGACGACTTTGGTGAGATGATTTTTCGAGATGCCATAAAAATCGGCAATCTCAGTGATGGTGACCAGATCGCCTTCACACCGGCCGACATAAATCATCACCCTTAATGCGTAATCAGTATGTAAGGTCAGACGCATTGTTTGCAGGGTCCAGGCCGGTGGCAAGGGGGCCATGCTGGCCGAATGTCGCGGTGCGGTCAAGGCGTGGGGGCAGCCTTTTCATCTCAACCTCACGGAGACGGTTTAGAGAACCCGCTGGCGTTCGTGCAGGATCCGCGCCAGATCGAGGGCGCGGGCGGCCTGATCGAGGGTCAGCAGACCCCGCCCCTCCAGCGCCTCGATCTGGCAGAGCAGGACTGCGGCGGTGGCCATTGCATCGCCGAGAGCGGTATGGCGGTCGGTCAGGGGGATGCCGTAGCGGGCACAGACCGCATCCAGCGAATGACCCGCCTCGGGTCCGTCGAGGTAAGCGGATAAAATCATGGTATCCAGGACCGGACCATCGAAGCGGACTCCGCTTTCGGCGGTTTCGATCTGGAGGAATTTCAGGTCAAAGGCGGCATTGTGCGCGACCATCACCGCCTCGGCGATATAAGCGCGGAACTGGGGCAGCACCACGCGCGACGGCGGCTTGTCGCGCACCATTGCATCGGTAATGCCATGGAAACGCACCGATTCGGCCGGGATCGGGCGGCCGGGATGAATCACCCGGTTGAAGCTTTCCCCCGACAGGATCCGGCCATTGACGATTCTGACGCCGGCGATGGACACGATCCGGTCCCCCTGGGACGGAGCAAGGCCGGTGGTTTCAGTGTCGAACACCACAAAATCGAGCGATTTCAGCCGGCGCGAGCCGAGATCGCCGGTTTCACGGGCCTGGGCGAGCAGGCTGAGATCATGGAACTCCGGCCGGGCTGGCAGCGGTGGCAGCGAAGGGCGGCTGGCGGCGCGGGCGGGACTGATCGCCAACCGGACCTCGCCTCCTCCGGTTTCCCCGGCAAGGGTGGTGGCGGTGGCGGCTTCAGCGGCATGATGGGACAGCACATCGCGTGCGGTCAGCCCTCCCAGCGCGGCCAGCGGCAGGCCGAGCCAGTGATCCAGCTCGGCCGGCGCCAGCGACGGCCCGGAGGCCCAGGCAAAAGCAATCCAGGCGCTGTCGCCGTCCCGTCCGGCCGACAGATCAAACGCGGAGATCGAGAGGTGAGCCGCAGTCTGACGGATCAGGGTTTCGACCATCAGAGTCAGCGAGTAGGATTCCCCATGCAGCCAGACCGGCAATCCGACTACGGTGGCCATCGGATCTTCGCCCAGACGGGTGCGGACAAAAGACAGCACCTCGGTTGAAAGCAGGTCGCTGGTTGGCCACCAGCCCGACAGCAGACGGTCATAGCCCCCGGCAATCTGGCGAACCGCCTGTATCACCGCATGGCATTCTGCCTGAAGCTTTGGCGCGGCAGTGGTGGCTTCGATCAGCCGTTCCAGGGGGGCCTCGATCGTTTCGGCGATTTGCTGCCGCAGGGCCTCCCGTCCGGCCAAACTAGTGAGGCGCGGGGCGGCATCAACCAGAGTGATGACATAGCCGGAAATCGGTCCCGCGCCATCACGGATCAGACTCATCCGCGCTTGGAGCAGCAATCGTTCATCCAGGGTCCCGGCGAGGAACGGCGCGCCCCGTCCACCGCCTTCTGGCTCGGCAGAGAGACGCTCGACCATGTGGAGAATGGGCTCGCGCGCCAGGGTCTCGAACAGAGAACGGCCGAGACCGAGATCGGCGGTCGGACGCAACAGGTCGAAAGCGACCATGTTGTACAGCACCAATTCGTGGCGCTGGGTGCAGACCAACACCCCCTCATGCAGATCATTGAGAATGGCGGCGAGACGGTGGGCATTGTCCTCGGCGCGGCGGGTGGCGGCGGCAAGACCGGATGCCAGTTCCGCTTTGGCCCGCATCATCCGGGCACAGATCTCGTTGACGGCTTCGGGCAACGGCGAGGCCATCGCATAAGCATTGGTGTCCAGCCCGGGACGGTCTCCACCATAAGCGATGGCCCGCACCTCGGTGGCCATCCGGCTGAGGGTGCGCATCACCAGGGCATCGATCACCTTCCACGCCACCACGAACAGCAGGGCCGCCCCGGCCAGGGCCACCAGGGCAAGAGAGGTCAGCGATTCAGGCGTGAGCGGAGCAGCCGCCAGGGTTCGGGCGGCGAGACACACTGCCGTCGCATTGGCGATAAATGCCCCGGCAAGCCAGGGAAAGGGGCCGCGCCACCTGATCGACACCGAAAGCGCCTCCGTCGCAGCATCCGGGACAGGGTGTCGCCGTTTCTATCTCGCCGATTTGGCGTAGCGACGTCACCTCTCGAAACAGATTGCCCGAGAACCGGCTTTCCCGCACACCGCTTTTCACGCCATCCGGGCGGAATGGAGACGGGATGCGAAAATACCCATCCCCCCTCTCAAATTCGATTTGACAGCCGGGGGCGTCGATGCAACATTACAGCCCGTTAATGAGGTCCAGCGGCCACGGGGGTCGTGAGTCGCTCCTCTTCATCAACGCTGGAGTTATATACAATGGCTGAGAATAGCTTGTCGGGTCTGACCGAGGAAGAGGCGATCGCGGTCCACAATCAGTTCAAGACCACCTTCTCCGCCTTCCTGCTCATCGCCGCCGTCGCGCACGTGCTGGTGTGGGTCTGGAAGCCCTGGTTCTGATCTGAAACGTTTTGTTTCTGATCTGATCTGACCGACTTATCTCTTCTTTAGGGGGAAATTATGGGCGAAGAATACAAGATTTGGCTGGTTGTCAATCCGTCGAACTGGCTGCCGGTGATCTGGATCGTTGCGACCGTCGTCGCGATCGCGGTCCACGCTGCCGTCCTGGCCGTTCCGGGCTTCAACTGGATCGCCCTGGGTGCTGCCAAGAGCGCCGTGAAGTAATTCACGACAGTTCGCTCTAGCGACCAAGCGGACGGATGTCGGGGTCTTCCCCTGGCTCCGTCCGTTTTTCGTTGTGAGCACCGCTTTTATTGCTGCCGGTTCAGAACCGGCGCCCTGGTAGACGCATCACGCCGAACCAGTAATCCTGAATGCTGCGGATCGCGGCGAAAAGCGCGTCGACATCAACCGGCTTGGTGACGTAGCCCGCCGCCCCGGCCCGATAAGCGGCCGCGATATCGCGCTCGGCGTCGGAAGTGGTCAACATCACCACCGGAATATCACATAACGCATGGTCGGATTTGATCTCGCCCAACACGGCGTGACCATTTTTGCGCGGCATGTTGATGTCGAGGAGAATCAGATCCGGCCGCTGATCTTCGTGACCGGCGCGCAACCGCTCCAACGCCGCCATTCCATCGGCAGCATGATCAAAGCGACAGGGATACCCTCCCGACGCCACAGCAACCTTAACGAGCCCCGCGTCGCCGGGGTCGTCATCGACCATCAGAACAACGAAGGACTCAGACATACGGAGAGGCTATCAGGCCGGCTATTCTCCCGGCAAGCGTTGGTTTGCGATAGCAAATATCGAAAAAAGGGGGTCCGGGGCTTCGCCCCGGCCGGGTGCGGGCGGGAGCCCGCCGAACCTTTCCCCGGTTTTGGTTGGGGGCCGGGAGCGGGAATGCTATACCCCCCTGAGACCTCCGGGGGAGAATCGATTCCATGACAATCCGACGCCCACTCATCGCTGGCAATTGGAAAATGAACGGACTGCTGGCGGATTCGGTCGCACTCGGCCGTGATCTCGCAGCGCGCTGGTCCACCGGCCCGCGCCCCGAACGCGACTTGCTGCTCTGCCCGCCCTTTCCGCTGATCGTGCCGGTTGCCGCCACCCTGGCCGAAAGCGGAATCGCGATCGGCGCCCAGGATTGCCATCCTAACCCCGCCGGAGCCCATACCGGCGATGTCGCCGCGCCGTTGCTGGCCGACCTCGGCTGTCGCGCGGTGATCCTGGGCCATTCCGAACGCCGGGCCGATCACGGCGAGAGTGATGCCTTGGTCAAAGCCAAAGCCACGGCCGCCCTCAAAGCCGGCCTGACCGCGATCATCTGCGTGGGGGAAACCCTGACCGAACGCGAGGCGGGCCAAACCCTGGCGGTGATCCTGGGCCAATTGCGCGGTTCCCTGCCGGAGGAAACCAGCCCCGACCGGGTGGTGATCGCGTATGAACCGGTCTGGGCGATCGGAACCGGCCGGGTTGCCACGCCGGCCCAGGCCCAGGAGGTCCACGCCGCCCTGCGAACCGAACTGGCGGTCTTACTGGGCGCCCCGGCCGCAGCGGCGACCCGGATTCTGTACGGTGGCTCGATGAAACCGGACAATGCCGCCGACCTGCTGGCCCTCCCCGATGTTGATGGCGGCCTGATCGGCGGAGCGAGCCTGAAAGCGGCTGATTTCTGGGCGATCGCGGTCGCCGGCCTCTGAAAAACTCTCCCCCCGGCCACTGGCCGGGGGGATTCCCCCCTCTATTGGCGACGCGGCCATACCAGCGAAGCCCCAATCCCAACGCCGAGAGTCAGCATCACCACGCCCAGGCTGGTTCCGGGACCGAAATGCGGAACGCTCCAGCCGAACACCTGCTCCCCGGCTTCCATTGACAGCTTGGCGGCGATGAAGAACAGCAGAGCAATCACCGCTTTTTCGAGATGAACCAGAACGCGGGTCAGCGCCGCCAGCACAAAATAGAGCGAGCGCAGCCCCAGCACGGCAAAGATCATCGCGGCGTAAACCAGCAATGGTTCATGCGTGACGGCAATCACCGCCGGCACCGAATCAAACGCAAACATCACGTCAGAAGTTTCAATCGCGACCAGGCAAAGCAAGGCCGGGGTCGCGTAGAGAGCCGAATCCCGACTCAAACGCAGCGTCGGATCGCTCGCCGCCAGCGCGCGGGCACGGGCGCGGCCGATCAGGAACCGCTCCCCGTCCAGGCGGGGAAACACCGGCAACAGCCGGGCGGTCAGGCGCAACGACCAGTGATGGGTGTAATCCTCGACCGTTTCGGCGGCTTCGTCTCGGGTCAGCATCTTCCAGCCCGACCAAGCGACGATTGCCGCGAAGATGAACCCGACCCAGGGGGTCAATTGGAACAATTCCGTGCCGGCGGCGACGAACACCGCCCGGAACACCATCGCCCCGAGGATGCCCCAATAGAGAATCCGGTGTTGCAGGGTGTCGCGGATGCCGAACGAGGCGAAGATCGCCATAAACACCATCAGATTGTCGATCGACAAAGATTCTTCGAGGACATAACCGGCCAGATAGAGATCAGCCCACTGCCGGTCGAAGCGTAGCCAGAGAAAGGCATAAAAGCCCAGGGCCAGGGCGACCCAGAACGCGGTCCACAGGCTGGCCCCGCGAACGGTGATTGCCTTGGCGCGGCGATGCGCCAGCAGGTCCGTGATCACCGACAGGGCGATCACCGCAAAGAAGATCAGCACCGCGTCCGGTGGAAAGCCGAAGTGAGTCATCGGGGAGGCCTTTGGAACAGGCGTGAAACGAGGCGCCATCATGGCGAGGGAGGGGGCGGGTCAGAATACGTAACCGCCGCAATGAAGCGGATTTAGCGTCGGGAGGGGGAGGTCCGCTCGCGTTCGACCTGCTCTTCTAACTGTTCGGCCTTGCGGCGCAGGCTGGTTTCCATCCGTTTGATTCGCAGGTCAAGGTCTTCGACGGCGATCAGGCTGTCGCGACGGCGGCGATCGGCGCGGGCAACGGCGAAGCGGGCGAGGCCCCAATCGCTGGCGGCAAACAGGAGGGCGAGGCCGGCGACCAGGGTGACGATTGCGGCTAGGCCGCTGCGGCCGCGATCGATTGCTACCATCGCCCCCCAGAAGCCGACCGTGGTCAGGCTGGCGGCGCAGGTCAGGATCAGGCGCGTGATCACCCGGTCCCAGCCCCGGCGGCGGCGGTCGGCATCACGCAGGCTATTGGCGATTTCTTCCCGGGCGATCGTCTGCCAGGAGCGGAAGGACATGCCGTCGCTGCCGCGTCGTTCGCGGATGGTTTGTTCCAGTTTGCGGACCAGATAATCGGCCTGCTGTTCGGGCGTGGGGCCTGACACGGTGTTATTTCGGGCTTCCGCCCGAACCCGACTGGGGAGACCCCAGACCCCCTTTCTTTTCATGGGGGGAGCGGGCCAGAATCGGGGCGAGGTAGCGGCCGGTATAGGAGGCCGGAATGGTGGCGATTTGTTCCGGGGGGCCGGCGGCGACGATTTGACCCCCGCCGTCGCCGCCCTCGGGGCCGAGATCGACCACCCAATCAGCGGTTTTGATCACTTCGAGATTATGTTCGATCACCAGCACCGTATTGCCGGCATTGACCAGGGCCTGCAACACTTCCAGCAATTTGCGGATATCCTCGAAATGCAGGCCGGTGGTCGGTTCGTCGAGGATATAGAGGGTGCGGCCGGTGGCGCGGCGGGCCAGTTCTTTCGCCAGTTTGACCCGCTGGGCCTCGCCGCCGGACAGGGTTGTGGCCTGCTGGCCCAGGCGGATATAGCCCAATCCGACCTGTTGCAGGGTCATCATCCGGTCATGGATCGCCGGCATCGCCTGGAAGAAAATCGCCGCTTCCTCGACCGTCATGTCGAGAACGTCGGCGATCGTTTTGCCTTTAAAAGAAATTTCCAGGGTTTCTCGATTATAGCGCCGGCCTTTGCAGACATCACATTGGACGTAAACATCGGGCAGGAAGTGCATCTCGATCTTGATCACCCCGTCGCCCTGGCAGGCCTCGCACCGGCCGCCTTTGACATTGAAGGAGAACCGGCCGGCTTTGTAGCCCCGTGCCCGGGAGTCGGGCAATTCGGCGAACCAGTCGCGGATCGGGGTGAAGGCCCCGGAATAGGTGGCCGGATTGGAGCGTGGGGTTCGGCCGATCGGGCTTTGATCGATATCGATGATCTTGTCGAGATGGTCGAGGCCCTCGATCCGGTCGAACGGGGCCGGCGGTTCGCGGGTGCCCATCAGCCGTCGGGCCAGGGCTTTATACAGGGTTTCGATCACCAGGGTTGATTTACCCCCACCCGAGACTCCGGTCACGCAGGTCAGGGTGCCGAGGGGAATCGTCAGCGTGACGTTTTTCAAATTATTGGCCCGGGCGCCGATCAACGACAGGGTCGCGCCGGAGCCGGGCCGGCGGGACGGGGGGATGGGCACCTGTCGGGTGCCGAGCAGATAAGCGCCGGTCAGGCTGGCCGGATTGGCCATCACCTCGGCCGGGGTGCCGGCGGCAACCACTCGGCCGCCAGCGATTCCGGCCCCCGGTCCCATATCGATCAGGTGATCGGCGCTGCGGATCGCATCTTCGTCATGTTCGACCACAATCACGCTATTGCCGAGGTCGCGAAGCCGTTTGAGAGTCGCCAGCAGGCGGTCATTGTCGCGCTGATGCAGCCCGATCGAGGGTTCGTCCAGGACATAGAGAACCCCGGTCAGGCCGGAGCCGATCTGGCTGGCGAGGCGGATCCGCTGGCTCTCGCCGCCGGACAGGGTGCCGGACCCACGGGCCAGAGTCAGGTAATCCAGGCCGACATCGACCAGAAAGCCGAGTCGGTCATTGATCTCACGCAGGATTCGATGGGCGATTTCGCGGTTTTTCGGGCTGAGAGCCGCTTCCAATCCGCCAAACCAATCCCGTGCCGCCAGAATCGACAGGTCTGTCGTTTCGCTGATGGTCCGCCCGAGGATCTTGACCGCCAGCGCCTCCGGTTTCAGTCGGGCGCCGCCGCAGCTCTCGCAGGGGGCGCTGGATTGGAAGCGCGACAATTCCTCCCGGACCCAGGCGGACTCCGTTTCACGGAACCGGCGGGCAAGGTTGGGAATCACCCCTTCGAACGGTTTCCGAGTGTGCAGGGCGCGGAAGCCGTCGTCATAAGCGATCGCGATTTCCTCGCGTCCCGATCCATGCAGGATCACCGTCCGCACGGCTTCGGGCAGGCTCTTCCAGGGCTGGGTGAGGTCAAACTGATAATGCTCGGCCAGTCCTTGCAAAACCTGCTGATAAGAGCGGGCGGTGCTGCTTGACCAGGGGGCGATGGCTCCTTCGCGCGGCGATAAGTCCGGGTTGGGTACCACCAGATCGGGATCGAAATACAGCCGCCGACCCAAGCCGTCGCAGGTCGGGCAGGCCCCGAACGGATTGTTGAAGGAAAACAGCCGGGGTTCGATTTCGGCGATGGTGAAGCCGGAAACCGGGCAGGCAAATTTGGCGGAAAAAACGATCTGTTCGCCGCTGTCGGCATTTTCGGCCAGACAGAGGCCATCGGACAAGGCCAGAGCGGTTTCCAGCGAATCCGCCAGCCGGTTGCCCAAGCCAGGACGCACCACGAGCCGGTCAACCACCACCTCGATATCGTGCTTTTTCTTTTTATCGAGGGTGGGGACGTCGTCGATCTCATACAGGGTGCCATCGACCTTGACCCGCTGGAAACCGCGTTTCTGCAAATCCAGCAGATCCTTGCGGTATTCGCCCTTGCGGCCCCGCACCACCGGCGCCAGCAGATACAGGCGAGTGCCTTCGGCCATCGCCTCGATCCGGTCCACCATCTGGCCGACCGTCTGACTTTCGATCGGCAGACCGGTGGCGGGGGAATGAGGCACCCCGACCCGCGCCCAGAGCAGGCGCATGTAATCATAGATCTCGGTGACGGTGCCGACGGTCGAACGCGGGTTCCGTGAGGTGGTCTTCTGCTCGATCGAGATCGCCGGGCTTAAGCCTTCGATGCTCTCGACATCGGGCTTTTGCATCAGTTCGAGGAACTGGCGGGCATAAGCGGAGAGGGATTCGACGTAACGCCGCTGGCCCTCGGCATAAAGGGTATCAAAGGCCAGTGAAGATTTCCCCGAACCGGACAGGCCGGTGATCACCACTAGTTGGTTTCGCGGGATATCGATGTCAATCGTCTGGAGATTATGTTCGCGGGCGCCGCGAACCCGGATGAATCCGCTCATACCGATCTGGATCTTCTTCGGTTGTTATGCTGGCGGATGGTAGAGTTTTTCTTCCGGCCGATAAAGCCATTTCCCGACAAAAATAAAGTAAAAACTTGATTTAAAACGAGAGTGTTTCTGCGTTTTCAGAGGGCTACCTCGCTTGCGCCGAGGCGGAGAAAAACGGTGGGAAGAGCAGAATTCCCCGATTATCAACCGGCCAGGGGTAAGCTAGACTGGAAAGATCCGAAACAGTCCGCCATGTCGTTTTTCGACAGGGGAGTTCTCGTCCGATGGCCCTTCCGTCCTCGCCTCTCGCCCGTCAGACCGGCCCCAGTCGTCTCGGGCTCCTGCGTATGCTCGAAGGTTGTCCGGTCGCGGTGCTGATCTTCGATGCCGAGGGTCAGGTGCTGTTTGCCAATCCCCAGGCGGAACGGCTGTTCGGGATGCCGCGCATCTTGTTGCTTGATGGCGCGATCGCCGCCTTTTACGCCCAGCCCGATTATCATGCCCGGTTGCTCGCCCAGTTCCAGCGCAAAGGCACCTTGCGCGAGGTCGACGTGCGGATGCGCCGGCTGTCGGACAGCGCCGATTTCTGGGCTCAGGTCAGTTGGGACGCCACCCGCTTCAATGATTGCGATGCCACGGTGGCGTGGATTCACGATCTCACCCCGAACCAACTGGATCGGGAACGGCTGGAATGCCTGTTCAATGGCGCGCCGCTGCCGATGTTGCTCTACCGCTATGCCGGAGGGGAAACCCTTCTTGCCAATGGCCGCGCCGCTGAATTGTTCGATGTCGCCGTCACCGGACGGGGCGGCCGGTTCGACCGGCTGATTGGGCCGGATTGTTATCGCCGCTTTGTCTCTCGCCTGCGCGACGGCGGCTATGTCGAGGATTTCGAACTCCGGATCTCCACCGCTTATGGCGAAGTGCTGCCGGTGGCGTTGTCCGGCCAGATCGTCTCGCTTGGCGGTGAACGCTGCGTCCTGGTTGGTATCTCTGATATCACCGACCGGAAACAGGCCGAGGAGATGCTGCGGCGCTTCTTTGAGGGCGCGCCCTTGGCGATGCTGCTGGTGTCGAGCGAGCGCGGCCGGGTGATCCGGGTCAATCGGCGCGGTTCGGAACTGGTTGTCGCCGCCTCGGCCGAAAAGGTTTTCGACGATTACATTGGTCTTGCCGCTGCGGCCGAGTTCCGGGAGCAGATCAAGAGCGGCGGCTTTGTCGATGCTTTTGAAACACAATTCACCACGGATTACGGCGAGACCTTTTGGGCGCGGCTGTCGGGGCAGTTGGTCCATATTGAAGAGCGTGATTGCATTCTGGTCGGTGTCCACGACATCACTGAAGCCAAACGAACCGAGACCGAACTCAAAGAGGCCAAGGAAGAGGCCGAACGCGCCAATCAGGCCAAATCTTTGTTTCTGGCGACGATGAGTCATGAGATTCGCACCCCGATGAATGGGGTTCTGGGGATGCTTGACGTGCTGCATGGCACTTCGCTCGATGAGGAACAGCGCGAAGTGGTCGGGGTGATCCGCACCTCCGCCCAGTCGCTGCTGTCGATCATCAATGATGTGCTGGATCTGTCGAAGATCGAGGCGGGCCGACTCGATCTGGAAACCATTCCGCTAACTCTCGGGGAATTGGTCGAGACCACCATCGAAATGCTGGCGCATCGGGCGCGGGATCGCCGGCTCGAACTGGCCTGGTCGATCGCTTCCGACCTGCCGGATCGCTGCCTCGGCGACCCGGTGCGGCTGCGTCAGATCCTGATCAATCTGATTGGGAATGCGATTAAATTCACTGAACAGGGGTCGGTCAGCCTAGTGGTCAGCCTGGAGGCGCGGTTCGAACAGTGGGTTGCCGTTCGTTTCGCGGTCAGCGATACCGGCATTGGCCTCAGTCCGGCGCAGCAGGCGCGGCTGTTCATGCCCTTCACCCAGGCGGATGCCTCGACCACCCGTCGTTTTGGCGGGACCGGGCTCGGCCTGTCAATCTGCCGCCGGTTGGTCGAGATGATGGGCGGCGCGATCGAGATCGAGAGCGTCGAAGGACAGGGCTCGACCTTCTGGTTTACCGCGCCGTTGCGTCCGCTGACGGAGGAGGCGTCGTCGTCTTCGCGCCGGGATTGCGCTGGTTTGACGGTGCTGCTGATCGATGATCATCCCGATGCCCGCGACGGTATTGCCGGAATTCTGACCCGTTCCGGGGCGACCGTGATGGCCTTTGCCGACCCAGAAGAGGCTGTCGCCGCGCTGGAGGGCGGCGTGCGACCCGATCTGCTGCTGGTCGATGATCATCCTGAATTGAGTGCAACGCTTGACCGCTTCGGCGGGGTGATTGCCCCGAGTGCAACCCTGGTCTTAACTCCGGGTCGGCCGGAAGCTCTGGCGCAAAGTCTGAAGGCTCGGGCTCTGGCCGGGGTTCTGGCCAAGCCGGTTCGATCCGGGGCCCTGATCCGGGCCGTTGCCGGGGCGACCGGGCGGTTGAATGCCCCCCGCGAAGGCGAACGGCTTCGTGCGGCTCCGACGGCTACGGCTCTGGCTCTGTCGCGTGAGCAGGCCCTGGCAACGGGCCGCCTGATCCTGGTTGCCGAGGACAATCCGACGAATCGTTTGGTGATTTCCAAGCAACTCGAACGGCTTGGCCATCGGTTCGATATTGTCGATGATGGCGAGGCGGCTTGGCGAGCCCTGCAAGGAACAGCTTATGGCCTGCTGCTGACCGATTGCTTTATGCCGGTTCTCGATGGTTACGATCTGACGATGCGGATCCGGGCTGCCGAAGCGGAAGCGGGCCGCCATCCTTTGCCGATTATCGCTCTGACGGCGAATGCTTTGCCCGGCGATGCCGAGGTCTGCCGTCGCGCTGGGATGGATGATTATCTCAGCAAGCCGGTTGCCATTGATCGTCTGGCCGAGCTTCTGGATCAGTATCTCGCCAAATTCTCGCCTGAAGAATCCGCCTCTCCGCCGCCGAGTGTTCAGCCGCTTGCTGGGGTAAGCGAATTGGTTGCCGCAGAGGCGATGGAGGATGCGTCCGAACCGGCCGCCGCAGAGGCGATGGAGGATGCGTCCGAAGTTGCCCCAGAGGTGATCGAGGACGTGTCCAATGCGCCTACCGATGAGGTGGTCGAGGATCTGTCCGAACCGGCCACCGCAGAGGCGGTTGAGGATGCGTCCGAAGTTGTCCCAGAGGTGATCGAGGACGTGTCCGACGCGGCTACCGATGAGGCGGTCGAGGATCTGTCCGAACCGGCCGCCGCAGAGGCGGTTGAGGATGCGTCCGAAGTTGCCCCAGAGGTGATCGAGGACGTGTCCAATGCGCCTACCGATGAGGTGGTCGAGGATCTGTCCGAACCGGCCACCGCAGAGGCGGTTGAGGATGCGTCCGAAGTTGTCCCAGAGGTGATCGAGGACGTGTCCGACGCGGCTACCGATGAGGCGGTCGAGGATCTGTCCGAACCGGCCACCGCAGAGGTGATCGAGGACATGTCCCACGCGGCTACCGATGAGGCGGTCGAGGATCTGTCCGAACCGGTTGCCGCAGAGGCGGTTGAGGATGTGTCCGAAGTTGCCCCAGAGGTGATCGAGGACGTGTCCGACGCGCCTACCGATGAAGCGGTCGAGGATCTGTCCGAACCGGCCGCCGCAGAGGCGGTTGAGGATGCGTCCGAAGTTGCCCCAGAGGTGATCGAGGACGTGTCCGACGCGCCTACCGATGAAGCGGTCGAGGATCTGTCCGAACCGGCCACCGCAGAGGCGGTTGAGGATGCGTCCGAAGTTGTCCCAGAGGTGATCGAGGACGTGTCCGACGCGCCTACCGATGAAGCGGTCGAGGATCTGTCCGAACCGGCCGCCGCAGAGGCGATGGAGGATGCGTCCGAAGTTGCCCCAGAGGTGATCGAGGACGTGTCCGACGCGCCTACCGATGAAGCGGTCGAGGATGTGTCCGAACCGGCCACCGCAGAGGCGGTTGAGGATGTGTCCGAAGTTGTCCCAGAGGTGATCGAGGACGTGTCCGACGCGCCTACCGATGAAGCGGTCGAGGATCTGTCCGAACCGGCCACCGCAGAGGCGGTTGAGGATGCGTCCGAAGTTGTCCCAGAGGTG
>Ga0209373_10000886_pt1 | contig 40571 bp, 26 predicted proteins | sample Higcelweek5metaG_FD_187173 | JGI IMG/M metagenome (GOLD analysis project Ga0209373, IMG submission 187173) | Freshwater pond sediment microbial communities from the University of Edinburgh, under environmental carbon perturbations - High... | ecosystem: Environmental > Aquatic > Freshwater >... | reverse complement strand
TATTGCCGTAAATTGTGGAGCTATTCCGGAAGGAACTATAGATTCTGAATTGTTTGGTCATCTTAAGGGGTCTTTCACCAGCGCAAATGCCGATCGTAAAGGATATTTCGAAGAAGCGAACAACGGTACAATTTTCCTCGACGAAGTTGCAGAACTTCCGCTTTCAACTCAAGTTAGATTGCTTAGAGTTTTAGAAACTGGAGAATATATAAAAGTTGGTTCGTCTAAAGCTGAAAAAACAAATGTAAGAGTTGTTGCAGCGACTAATGTTGACCTACAACTTAGAGTTAGCGAAGGGAAATTTAGAGAGGATTTGTATTACAGATTAAATACAGTTCCTATTTTTATGCCTCCACTGCGAAACAGACAAGATGATATTTATCTTTTGTTCCGAAAGTTTGCAAATGATTTTGCCGAGAAATACCGAATGCCGTCGATAAGGTTAACAGACGAAGCCGTACATATTTTAAATTCATACAGGTGGCCAGGGAATATCAGACAACTAAAAAATATTACTGAGCAGATTTCGATTATTGAAGAGGAGCGTCTGATAAATGCAAATATTTTAAAAAACTATCTAACTGGAGCGGACAATTCGAGTTTGCCAGCATTAGCAAAAAAACAATCTTTCGACAGTTTTGCATCAGAACGCGAAATATTGTACCAGGTTTTATTTGACATGAAAAAAGACATGAATGAATTAAAATTGCTGGTAAATGATATAATAAGTCAAAATCCTAATGTTCATGTTAATGATTATAGTTCACGAATCGTCAATGACTTTTCCGATGAGGTAAAAATTGATAGTGTAAAACATATCTATCATGATGATTTGCACGTTCGTAATAGTGAGATGGAAGAAACGGGAGAGGTTGTGGAAGAAGTTCTGTCCTTATCGGAGCAGGAAAGAGAGTTAATAATAAAATCACTTGACAAAAATAATAATAAGCGCAAATTGGCTGCAGAGGAATTGGGAATATCAGAAAGAACCTTATACCGAAAGATTAAGGAGTATAATATATTGAAGTAGTTCGATGGGTGAAGTTCGAAGTTTGGAGTCCGAAGTTCGGAGTTCGAAGTTTGGCTCTTCGACAGGCTCAGTGGCCTCACAATTAGAAGTTTGAGTGTAGTTGAAGAAATGTAGAAAAAGATTGCCAGCGCAGTAAAAGAAATTTAGAAACTAAGAAACAAATGATTAAGAAGCAAAGTATAAAAATTATTCAGGTACTTTCAGTTGGGATTCTGGCAATTGGAGCTATGTTTTTAAGCTCTTGCTCAGGCGGATATTCTTTTACTGGGGCAGATATCGCTGCAGATATTAAAACTGTTCAGATTAGTTATTTTCCTAATCAAGCTACAATGGTTCAGCCAAATTTAAGTAATGTTTTTACAGAGGCATTAAAGGATAGATTTGTATCACAAACGAATCTGGAGCTTGTTACCTACGACGGCGATTTGACTTTTGAAGGAATGATTACAAATTATACAGTATCTGCACAATCTTTTCAGGGAAACGAAACCGCAGCACTTAACAGGCTTACTATTACCGTTAAAGTAAAATACACAAACAATATAGAACCCACGAAAAGCTTTGAAACTAGTTTCAGCAGATATGCTGATTTTGAAAGTACACAAAGCTTGTCTACGGTTGAGTCAGATCTTATCCAACAAATAAGTGACGAACTTGTAACAGATATTTTTAATAAAGCAGTCGCAAATTGGTAAATGAACAGGGAACAATTCATAAAATACTCAACTGATTTTTCATTGCTTGATAATAAGAGCCTTGAAGAAATCAAGAATTTGCTTGATGAGTTTCCTCATTTTCAATCCGCATGGATTTTATATGCGAAGAATCTTTCAATTCTCAAAGATGTAAGGTTTGAAAGTAAGTTAAAGACAGCATCTGTTTATGTTCCCGACCGTAGAGTTCTCTCGAGGATTATCAGCGGCACGTATAACCCAGGATTGCTATCACAAACAGAACATGAAATTATTATACCTCTTTCAGTAGTTGAAAATAGCAATGAAGATGCTGTGTCGGTTGATAATCAGGAACATATTGTTGCTGAATTTGGTTTGAAAAGCGAAACTGAGTTAACATCAGAACCCGAAGTTGAAAGCATCGTTGAATCAGAAATTATAGAAAAGATTTTTGTTGAAACAGAAGTCGAATTGGTGCCTGCAGTTTTAATAGAATCGGAATTGCCTACTGAAGAGATTGTTGCAACACCCCTAGTTGAAGAGGAAATTGAATTTGTTGAAGAAAAGCCAGATGATATTTCTCTTGAGCAAGTCGAAGAAACTATTGAAATTGAGAATGCTGATTCTTCACAAGTCGGTTCGGATGAGAAAATCATTCTTCCACCAAGTAACGCTGCAGACCGAGTTTTAAATAATGTTGATCAGATTAAAAGAGGACAAATAATTTCAGGACCAGAGTACACAAATAGTAAAGAGGAAGAGGATAAGCTAAAGCAGATAATTGAACAGAGGCTTAGAGAACTCGGTATTATTGAACCTGTAAAAATAACGGCCAAAGAAATTATTCCACAAACAACAAAACTTGCAGATGAGGATGTGGATTTTGAACAAATAAGTGACTTTGTTAATTCAATTCCCGTATCGTCTGAGGCAAAAGAAGTCGTCATTGAAGATAAAGATTTACTCGATTTTGAGTTTGATGGGCCAAAATCAGAAGAAATCTCGCCTGAGTTAGAGGAAATTCAGGGCAAAAACACCGAAATTCCAGCACTTGAAAATAAAAAATCACAGTTTAATAGGCCGAAAAAAACAGAATTAATAGACAAATTTTTAGCCTCAAATCCGAGAATAGTTCCCGATAGAGAATATGTCTCTGATGGTTCTGTCGCAATGAAATCATTATTGACTGATGAGGAGGAATTGTTCAGTGAAACATTGGCTAAAATATATATAAAACAGGGGCATTTTGAAAAAGCAATGTTAACTTATGAAAAATTATGTTTGAAATATCCCGAAAAAAATATTTACTTTGCGGGTCAAATTGAAAAATTAAAAGAATTAATAAAAAATAAATAGAATTAGTTATGTATATCTTTTTCTCTATAATGATTATTGTGTGTGCAGTTCTGTTAATATTAATAGTTTTAGTACAGAACAGCAAAGGCGGAGGTTTAGCTTCAGGTTTCGGACAAGGCAACCAGGTAATGGGTGTTAAAAAGACTGCGGATTTCCTCGAAAAAGCAACATGGACTTTAGCAGGCGGTTTATTACTTTTCTGTCTTTTGGCAAGTTTTTCAATTCCTGTGAAAAAGACTGAAGCTCCTGTTCAACAAGAACAACCTGCACAGCAAACTCCTACAGCTCCTGCAGCACCAGCAAAATAAAAACGTATTAAGGGATTGTCAAACAATAAACTATCCATTTTGACTTGCTATTTTGTAGTTTTTCTTTGTTGCAAAATTAGCAAAGAGACGCAAGCTATTAGCTAATTTTTGCGTCGCGAAAAACAACAAAATATCTTCGTCACCTTCGTATACTTTATTATTTGACAAACCCTAAAATATATTAAACAAGCTTTTCTAAAGTAAGAAAGGCTTGTTTTTTCATTAATATAAATTGGAAAATCCTTGTGATGTTACAGTTAAAGCTTACAGCAATTCATACTGCTGATTGCGTTTCTTTGGCAAAAATCCTGCATCTGCAATAAGTTTTTCCATTTCTTCGACGCCAAGATTAAAATTTTTACCAGCTTGCGACACAACGTTTTCTTCAATCATAATGCTGCTCATGTCGTTTGCTCCAGCATTTAGTGATAATTGAGCAATGTCGCTTCCCATTGTAAGCCACGAAGCCTGGATATTTGAAATGTTTACAAGCATAAGGCGGCTTATTGCAAGCATTCTAAGAAATTCAGTATTTGAAACAGGCTTAATGTCTGAGAATTTTTTTAATAGTCTAGTGTTTTGTCCAGCTAATGGCCACAAAGTAAAAGAAATAAAACCTTTCGAATTTGCAGGTTTTTGACTTTGTAAATCGCGGATTAGGACAAGATGATTTATCCTCTCTTCGATAGTTTCGAGATGACCGAACATCATTGTTGCCGAGGTTGTAAGTCCGATTCGATGTGCGATTTCCATAACTTCGAGCCATTCGTTTACGCTGCATTTTGCTGGACTGATAATTTTTCGTACTCTGTCTGATAGAATTTCGGCTCCGGCTCCAGGCAGACTGTCAAGTCCAGAATTGATAAGTTGAGTAAGCGTTTCTTCTATTGTATAGCCTGATTTTTTTGAAATATATACTATTTCGGGAGGCCCAAGTGCATGAAGCTTTAAATCAGGATAAACTTCTTTTAGATTTTTGAAAAGAGATTTGTAAAATTCAATGCCAAGGTCGGGATTCATTCCCCCTTGTAATAAAATCTGATTTCCACCAATTTTGTATAACTCATCAATTTTCTGTTTGTAGTCTGCTGTTTGTAAAACATAAGCTTCATCAGAATTTTTATTTCGGCAAAAATTACAAAAAAGACAATTTGAAAAGCAAATATTTGACAAATTTATGTTTCGATCGATGATATATGTTACAATGTTTTCTGGATGGATACTTTTACGTAATGTAGAAGCATAAAACATCAAGTCGGATAAAGATGCCTCATTAAAAAGTAACAGCCCTTCGGTAGGGCTGATAAATTCTAAATTCAGTGCTTTATTAAGAATATTGTTTATTCTATTCATCAGAATACTTAAAAAACATTACTGATTTTTTTGAGCTTGTTAATGTCTTTAAGCAATATTTTACGGCCTTGTAATTCGATAATACCCTCGGTTTTGAATTCAGAAAGTAGTCGAATAACGGATTCTGTAGCTGTGCCAATAATGTTTGCAAGTTCTTCTCTTGTAAGTGCAATATTTATGAGACCTTCTTGATTAACGCCGAATTCATCCTTAAGATGTAACAGAATTTCTGCAAGTCTTTCTCTAACAGATTTTTGTGCAATATCTGTGATATAATTATTTGCTTCGCCTAATTCTTTACAAGCAATTTGTAAAAGTTCAATGCCAAACTCACTGTTTTCCCTAAGCAAATGATACAAATCTTGGGAAGCAATATGGCAAACGACTGCATCTTCAAGAATTTTTACGCTTGTACAAGCACATTCTCCGTTAATAACAGATCGATATCCTATTACATCGCCTTCTTTTGCAAACTTTATAATTTGTTCCTTACCTTCGATGCCGGTTTTATAAATTTTGAGAATTCCTTTGTTGATACAAAAAATTCCGGTTAGTCTATTTCCTTCTTCATAAAGAATTTTACCCTTCGACACTACCGAGCAGGATTTGTTGTTATTCAAATAATCCAACTGAGTAGGAGTCAGGGATTTAAAAATTGTTTTGAATTCCTGATTACAACCGATACAGGATGGTTCTTCAAAATATTTTTTCATTTCTGGGTTCTTATTTTTAGCAAATATAATAAATCAAAATGACACAGCAATTATCATGTTATTAATAGTGTTTAAAAAATGGAGATACACATTAAAAACCTGAATAATTATGTATTTTTGAATTTAATAACAGTTTAACGATATGAATGTTTTAACTTTAGATGCCGGCGGAACTAATTTTGTGTTTTCAGCAATTTGTGATGGAAAGCCCAAAGCTGAGATTATTCGTAAACCATCAAATTCGGACAATCTGGATCTATGTCTGAAAACTATAATTGAAGGATTTGTGCAGTTGAAAGAAAGCCTTGACGCAAAACCTGATGCGATTAGCTTTGCATTTCCTGGTCCGGCAGATTTTAGTAAAGGAATCATTGGGGATTTGTTTAATTTGCCTGCATTTCGTGGCGGTGTTGCTCTGGGACCGATGTTGAGCGAGAAATTTGACTTACCAGTTTTTATTAATAATGACGGAGATCTTTATGCTTTTGGCGAAGCTCTTTCGGGCACACTTCCAATGATTAATCGAGAATTGAAAGAAAACAATAGTTCGAAACAGTACAAAAACATCTGCGGAATGACTATAGGAACAGGCTTTGGTGCGGGCATTGTTCACGATGGAAAACTGATTAAAGGAGATAATATATGTGCTGCCGAAATTTGGGCAACATCAAACAGACAAAGTCCTGATTACAATAGCGAAGAAGGGGTTAGCATCCGAGCAGTAAAACATTTTTATTCAGAATTTGCGAAAATAAGTATTTCTGATTGTCCTGAGCCAAAAGAGATTTTTGAAATCGCAAAAGGCAAACTTGAGGGCGACGTTAGAGCTGCTATATCAGCATATGACAAGTTAGGAAGATATATTGGAGACTCAATTGCAAATATAATTACATTGTTTGACGGAATTGTAGTGATTGGAGGAGGAATAGCTGGAGCAAAAGAACTGATTATCCCTGGAATAGATTCGGAACTTGTGCGAGGTTTTAAAAGACTTAATGGTGGGAATAATCCAAGATTAAATCAAAAAGTATTTTGCCTCAATCGCCCTGTAGACAGAGCAGAATTTGTAAAAGATCATGGACGAAAAATTAAGGTGCCCTATTCAACAACCGAAATTGTTTATGACAGCGAACCTCGTTGTGCATATATGTTCTCTGATTTCAACACTAGCGAAATGATCAGCATGGGCGCATATCATTATGCGGTTGGCATGATATCTGCCTACTAAATTTTCTCTTTAAGGAAAAAAAACTATATTTGTTGAATATAATATCGAAAAAATGAAAACTAGAATTTTTGCATGTGTTTTTACTTTCATTGTTTTGTTTTACGGGCTTTCTGTTTTTGCACAGAACGACACTGTAAAAATTAATAAATTCGAAGAGTTTGCACTTTTTGTAACAGGTCAGGAGTTTCCAAAGTCTATAACAGACACCACAATGGATTTGACATTCTGGAAAAACTATCAGGCTAAGATTAATGTTGATTGGCCAGCTATGGATAGTACTAGACTTACACCAATGGCTGCATGGAGAGATGAAGAGATAAATCCTAAAATCGAAGATTCTCTTTTACTATTCTATCCATTTTCGGGCCCAGACTTTTTGCATGCATATATTTTATTCCCATCATCGGCTAATTATGTTTTTCTTGCTCAAGAGCAACTGGGAGAGATTCCAGATCTTTCACAAATGAAGCAAAAAGACCTAGCAGATTATCTGGATAAATTCTATTATTCAATCAGGGATATTTATCAAAGGAGTTATTTTATTACAGGAAGAATGAACACTGACCTTCACAATGCACGAGTTAAGGGAGTACTTCCATTGATTGTGTTTTTTATGGCACAAACAGGTCACTATGTTCACGATGTAAAATATGAATATGTAGCATCTGACGGAAGTTTCAAACCTTTATCCAATGTGACTGGTAGATTTTCTGCTACCGAATGTGTTACTATAAGTTTTAGCTCAAAAGATTCGGAAGACGTTAAAACACTGAGATATTTCCGATGCGATATTTCGGACGATGGATTTGTGAGTACTCCTGGATTTAAAACATATCTTAACAATCTTGGGGAAATCAATACTTATGTAAAATCGGCTTCTTATCTTTTGCATTACGGAACATTTTCGACAATTAGAAATATTATTCTTGCTAACAGTAGTGCCGTTTTGCAGGACGATACGGGAACTCCATACAAATACTTTGATCTTACAAAGTGGGATGCATTTTTGTACGGTGTTTATGTTAAGCCGATATCGGACTTTACTAGCCCATATTTGATGCAGAATGATCTAAAGAAAGTTTATGATGCAAAAGGTGAAAATGTAAAGGCTTTGCCATTTTCTCTTGGTTATCACTGGAGTAGTGGTGAACAAAATCAAATGCTTTTTATTAAAAAGTAAATAACAGAGAAAACTTAAGTTGACAGTTAACTGAACGGTATGTTTTACCTTTCAATACTCAATTCTAGCAAATTTTCTTGTAATATACCTAACCGGATACCATGCTGCAAATGTTCCGATTACCATTACTGTAATAAAAACGTAAATAAAATCTGCAGATTTCATCGTTACTGGGTAGTTTTCAATAATAAATGATCCTCCGCTGCCAAGTTTTACTAATCCAAACTGAATTTGTGCCCAGCATACAGCCACCCCTATTATTAGCCCAAGAAGCGCTCCCGAGGCCGAAATAAATAATCCTTCGAGGAAGAAAATATTACGAATGGTCTTGTTGTTTGCTCCGAGACTTTTAAGAATTTGAATATCGTTTTTCTTTTCAATAATAAGCATAGTTAGTGAGCCGATAACATTAAAAGACGCAATAAGAAGAATGAAAACCAAAATCATAAAAATTGCCCATTTCTCTGATTGCATAATTTTATATGCATACTCGTGCTGTCTATTTCGATCCTGAATTTCATATTTATCTCCCAGACTTAGTGCTAGGGATTCGACAGCATCTTTCACATCTGTTCCTGATGTAAGTTTGAGCTCAGCAGAACTTATGTCTTTTTCATATTCAAGTAGTGTGCGAACTTCTGCAATTGGAAGAATGAGATATTTGGTATCATATTCCTGTTGAATGGCAAAAATTCCAGCAGCATAAACTGTGCTTTTATTAATGTTGTCGGTGGCATCCTGAAAATTTCCTTTGAATTCTTTTGTGCGGCCGGGAATAAAAACACTAATGGGATATGCAAAATCTACTGTAAGTCCGAGACTATATGCAATGCCCTGTCCAGCAATTCCACATGGAATATCGCGGTTGTAAAGCATGAAATCTCCCTCAATTATCATTGAATCCAATCCTGTTACTTCTTGGTATTTTTCATCGACTCCTTTTATTGTTGCAATAATTTGCTTTTCTCCATATTGAAGCATTGCGTTTTCTTCAAGACAAAACGAATATTCCTCAATGAAATCAGCGGAATTCAAAGTTTTCTGAAATTTGGAATCGGGTATAAAAGTCTTGCCGCTCTTTGCAACGATTTTAATATCAGGGTCGAAGGAGTTGTATAGCTTTTGAAGTAAGTCGTCAAATCCATTAAAGACAGAAAGAATTATTATCAGAGCCGCAGTTCCTGTTGCCACACCCAATATCGATACGAAAGAAATAACATTAATTGCATTTCTTGATTTTTTCGAAATCAGATAACGTCGGGCTATATAAAACGGGAAATTCAAATTCTACGATTTTAAAGCATTATCAATTTTTTCGATATAGTCAAGACTATCATCGAGGTAAAATACCAGTTCTGGAATTCTTCTTACATCATTTTTAATCGCATTGCCTAATTCAAACCTTATTTTTGAAACGTTTTTATTGATTTCTTTGATAATTTTGTCGCCATCGGTGGATGGGAAAATACTTAGATAGACTTTTGCAAGGCCAAGGTCTGGACTCATTCGAACAACCGTAACAGATACAAGTCTACCCGGAATTAGCCCATTAAATTTTTGTTGTATTACCTTGGCAAGTTCTTCTTTTATTAATCCGCCAACCTGCTCTAATCTTTTTGATTGCATGATGATTTATTTTTTGCAAAAGTAAGTGAATTATGATGAATATTTTCGTCTACTCACGAAAATAGTTTCAAAACCGATAGAATAGTTGTCTAAAGACGAAAACATTTAGTATTTCCTGATAGATTCCAAAAATCAATAAATAGGTTTTTCCAAAACAAGGAGACCTAGTTTATATGTCAATTATGCTTTCAATAAAAAGCTGAAATCCTCGTCTGGGCTAATTTCTCTTGGCTCTTGTCCGTACTTGAAAAGTCGTAGGTTTCGTTTGCCAATCATTGTCATTTTGTTTCCTTCGACCACAAACATAGTTCCTTCGCGAAGACCCGCAACATACATTTCCTGATTTATTACCATAAATTCATTTATTCGGTCTTCACGGGTTTCGCCACCATGACCGTCTGGATTTTTATCAAGATAGTGAGGATTTATCTGAAATGGGATTAAGTTAAATGCATCAAACCCAAGTGGATCAATAATAGGCATATCGTTAGTAGTCTTAATTGTGGGACATGCTAGGTTTGATCCTGCACTCCAACCAATATAAGGCATTCCGGCTTTGACTTTTTTAACAACTGCATCGGTTATTTTATTCACATGAACGTGATACAATAAATTCCAGGTGCTTCCACCACCTACAACTATTGCATCCGCTTCTTCAACAGCTTTTACAGGATCTGCAAAATGGTGTATTGACACAATGTCGTGTCCTATTTCGTTAAACCTTGCCTTTACTTTTGCTTCATAATCATCCCAGTTTACCGTAACACCAGCATAAGGTATAAATAAACATTTAACGGAATTCTTGCCTAGAAAATCACGGATGTTGTACTTTGGATAGTCAAGATATGCTTCGCCTGCATTTGTCGAATTGCTTATAAGTAATAGTCTCATAATGTTTCTTTATTTTATTGAGGATAAAAATAGAGAAAAAAATAACAAATAACAAATCACAAGCTCTAAAACACAAATAACAAGCTCCAAATTACAAAGGCTTTAGTTCTACCTGTATCCCGCGCGAGTTACTCGCGTGGGTTGATGGATTTTTAGCCCACGCGAGTAACTCGCGCGGTATACAGTGTTGATGATTTTCAATTCCCCACGCAACCAGCTCACACTGGAGGTCGTGGACAACGGTCGTTTGTGTTAAACCTTATAACTTTTTGGGAGAATGTTTAATTCGGGCGGTTATTTTTTTCTCTTGTATAGGTCGTATAGAGTCAGATTTGCAGATTGCTTTTCGAAAGCATTTAGCTCGGCCGACGTATTTCCTTTGGGAACAATCAGATATTCGCATTTGTATTCACGACTTCTGTCAAGACTTATTCCTGCAAAACGATGAAAATAACCGTGCATTGCCCAATCACTGCCAAAGGTTTTATGTACCGAAATAACTGTGTTTTGAGGAACAATTTCTGTAATTCGATAGATATCACTAATTTTTTCTTCGTCGCGATTTGTTTTCCCAATATGGTAGATGTTTAGTCCAAGGCCTACAATTAGCAATAGTACTGAGAAATACAAAAAGAGTTTTTTTACAAGGAGGTTTTTAATTTTAGTCAAAACAGATTCAGCAGATGGAGCGATTAATAACGAAAATGCAACAGCAAAAAATGGGAAAGTTGTCAGTATGTAAAAACTCCTTTGCTTCATACTAATCATAATTGGTAAAACACCAGAAATACCCATGGCTATTAATACCCAAATCCAAATCATTTCTGGTTTTTGTTTTTTTGTTTTTCGACTCAACAAATAGAAAATGCATGAAATTAGGATCATTGGTATGAGGTCGAGTAGGAGTTGTTTTACAATAAAAAACCTACTGTCAACAGTTTTGACACTTTCAACACTTCCTAATACCTGTTTGTTGAAATACATTGTCAAGCTATCTAGGCTTTCTGGAAAAATCAGAATCATCAAACCAAAAGACAGAGCAATTGTAACGCTCATAATTAATGTGCCGAAGAAAAACTGTTTAAATCTGAAGTTTTTATCAAACAAAAACAGCCAGAAAAAGAATGACAGAGGAAATAAAGCTGTAAAGCCTTTACACATAAAGCCTAAAAACAGCATAAATCCAGATAAAATAATGTTCAAGAATCTTTTTCTATTTAGGCTTTTTATTGCAAACAGCACAGATAAAGAAGTAAAAATCATCATGGTGTTTTCGAGCATATTGTTCGAAACGGCCCATATTACCGTCGGAACGCTAATCCAAAACAACAAAGCAATCCAATTGTAAGTATCTGAGATGGTTGGCCTAACTAACTTCACAATCTTTACTATTATGATTGCAGTAATTATGAAAGTTGTAAGAGAGTAAATGCGTTCAGTAAGTATTCCATTTCCAAGAACTTTAAAAAAAATAGCTTCGAGACCTAATGCTAGAGGTGGATGCTCGTGGAAATGGGGATATATTGTTGACGTCAAATGTAAATCCCAGAAACTACCCAATCCTGCTGCAAGGTTTTTTGAGATAACAGAATATAGTAATCCGTCCATAAACATACCGTTCGAAAGAAGGGTAGGGCTAATAAGAATGAGAAAAATTGCTGCTACAAAAAAGTATGCTGGGTATTGTTTTTTTATCATAAATTAAAAGTAATGTAATAATTTGCGAAAAAATTCCAGATAGTAGTTATCGCTATTGCACATAACTTGGCGAAATAAAAGTCATATTTTTCAGCAATATTCCAATTAACAAGTTTCTTTGAGAATTTGCTAAAGCTGAATTTTTTCTCAAAAAGGTACAAAAATCCATTATTGATGAGAAGTCCTGCAGTAGAAATGATTAGAAAACCAGAATATTCGAGAAAAATCTGATTGTTATGACTATGAAAAGTCCAAATTCTATTTAGCAGATAGTTTGAACTCGCAGCAATTATAAACCCAGCCGAATTGGCGAAATACTTGTTTAATTTTAATTTTTCTTTGAGCAAATAGGTAACAGAGAAATCAATTAACATTCCTGTAAAACCAATGACTCCGAATTTAAGAAATTTTAAAAACATTTTAAATTATACTTTTTGGCTCATCTTTTTCAAACAAATCATTTTGTCTCTGTATAGATTCTTTATGAATCATCTGCAGGATTCTAAGCAGAAAGTCACGTGAAATATTATCAGGATTTGCGTAATTTAAGCGAGATTCTACAATTGTTTTCCAGCGTTCGAGCTGAAGGATTGTAACATTATGGCTTTTTTTAAGTTCTCCGATTTCATCAACAAGTTTAAAGCGATGTTCAAGCATGTCGATTAACTGATAATCAATTACATCAATTTTTTCGCGCAACTGGATTAGATTCGTGCAATAGTCATTGCTGTCGACTTTTGTACTGCGAAATCTTAATTCGTCAATCAAATTTTTTAACTGAGTTGGAGTTATTTGCTGTTCTCGATCGCTAAGAGCTTCATCAGGATTAATATGCGATTCAATCATAATTCCACACATGTTCAAATCAATTGCTCGCTGCGAAATTTCCTGTAGGAATTCGACTTTTCCTGCAATATGGCTGGGATCACAAATAATCTTTATTTCGGGGAATCTTCGAGCTAGTTCAATCGGAATTTCCCAACGTGGGATATTGCGGAGATGTGTTTTTTCGTAAGGATAAAATCCGCGGTGAATAGCGCCAACGGTTTTTATTCCTGCAGACAAAAATCGTTCTATTGCGCCAGTCCAGAGTTCTATGTCGGGATGAACAGGATTTTTAATAAAAACAGTAATGTCTTTGTCGCTAACAGCATTTACAATTTCCTGAACAGAAAATGGATTTGCTACAGTTCGCGCACCAATCCAAAAAGCTTTTATATCATGTTTTAATATCTTTTCAACATGTACAGCACAACCGGCTTCGGTAATTACCGGCATGTCGAATTCTTTTTGAATGCGGTTTAGCCAAACCAGACCTTTTGATCCAACTCCTTCGAAACTTCCGGGACGGGTACGAGGTTTCCAAACCCCTGCTCTGAAAAAGCTGGGATTTACCAAGGCCTTAAGTCCTGCAGCCGTTTTAAACAACTGCTCCTCTGATTCGGCACTACATGGACCCGATATTATTGTAAAATCGTTACACATAATAATTACGCCACGAAGATAATACGTAAAAGTTAATTATTTTTGCAAAAAGAACTTTATGAAACAGATATTTTATATTGTAACATTATTATTAAGTTTTTCGTGCACAGCACAAACAAAAATTGAAGATATGAAAGAGTTTAAAAAAGTGGGTTGGGAGGATATCAACGACAATATTATAAAAATGATTGGCAAAGACTGGATGCTAATTACAGCCGGAAATGAAGGTGATTATAACATGATGACTGCCTCATGGGGAACAATGGGTTGGCTGTGGGAAAAACCGGTAACCACAATTTTTGTACGCCCTCAAAGGCATACTCATATTTATACTGAAAGGGAAGATTATTACACTATCACATTTTATAAAGAAGAACATAGAGATGCACTTGTAAAAATGGGATCGGTATCTGGTAAAGATTTTGATAAAATGAATTATGAAAAACTCCGTCCAGTTATTACTCCCAACGGATCTGTTGCATTTAAAGAGGCATATATCGTAATCGAATGCAAAAAACTTTACTCTACTGTTATTCAGGAGGATGAATTTATTGATGAAAATGTAGTTTCAGATAAATATCCACAGAAGGATTTTCATACGATGTATTTTGGCGAGATTACTGGAGTTTGGATAAAGGAATAGCAAATTCAACAAAGACAAAATCTCAAAACTATTTTTACTCTGTAAAAATAAAAATCCGGAGCGCAGTTGCGCCCCGGTGTGAATACAATACACGGTTGATTTAGGAAATTTTAGGGTGTTTTTTGCCTACTAATATATGTCTCAATTACAGCAATGCTTACATTTAACCCAAGAGTTAGCACAAAGTTTTTTCTATTCTTTGATAAATTTCATATTGTATTCTTTGCCATCATTTGCAAATTTCAAAAGATATAATCCAGGGGATAGATTATCAATGCTTATTGCATCTATTCCGTCATTAAATTTAATCTCTTTAACAAGTTTTCCACCTGCTGAATAAATATAAGCAGTTGTAAATTCAGCATTTTTTAATGTGATGAAATCTGTTGCAGGATTTGGAAATATTTCAGGCTTAACCGCTTTTTCTATCTCGGTTTGGTTACAAATATCAACTATTACTAAAACAGAATCTGTGCTGAAGCAATTTTCATTTGAAATGCTAATGTAGAAATAGTTTTCTCCAGGTTCAAGGATTGAGGCATCTATAATTATATTTTCTTCAGTACTTTCAAAATCATTAGGTCCTTCCCATAAATAAGTTAAGAAACCATCTCCAGCATGCAATTCTATTACAGCATCATTGCAAATAGTTGTATCTTCAGGAATTAGAGTCTCTGGTAATTGGAGTAAACTTAAATCTTGATAAAAAGGAGTGCTGGTTATACATCCGTTTGCATCGGTGTATGCGAGAACCGTAAAAGTAAATGGACTTTCGAAAATAGTGTCGTTTGTCCATTCATTATTGATAATATCACTAACTGTAAATTCTTCGGTACCGTTAGTTGCTGTAAATGACCAAGGAGTCTCGCCTGTATTTAGCTCAACTGCCAGCTCAAGTGTACTGCCATCACAAACATTAATTTCTCCAGTGTAAATTGCAGTTGGCAATTCAAGTACAGAAATAGTTAAAGGAGTTGTGTCTGATAAACAGCCGTTTGCGTCAATAATACTAATACTGAATTCAGTTTCTTCAAAAATCTGAATGCTTTCTTCTAATTCTGAATCAGGATGGCCTATTATGTTGTTTTGATTTCCATTAAATTCGTATGAAACATCAAATGGAGCCGTTCCAGTGAAGTTCATTATTAAACCAGCTTCACTTCCATAACATACCGATTCTGGTGGCGATTGTAATGAAATTGTTGGCTTGAAGTAATATGGGATCAATTGTTCAACAGTATTGATTCGATTGTCGTCAAATGAGTTTTCAGCAATAAATGTAAATGTGTAATTGCCAGCTATAGAGAAGTTGAATGCTTCTGAAAAAGTAAAAACTCTTTCTTCTTCTGGCAAGAAATCTTCTGATAAAGTAAAATATTCCTCTTCAATCAATGTAGAGCTAATATAAACCTTACCTAGAAAAACCTGACCTGCGATTATAGTGTCTGGTCCGTTGTTTTTAATCTTAAACTCTGGATTTACAACAACTGACGAACATGTTGGTTGAGGATTAAGAATTTCTACAATTTCTAGATTAACATCAGGTAATTCATCTGCACCAATTTCTACAAACTCTGGATTGCGCGGCTTGCCGTCAATATCAGTCAAATAGTTGGCAAGAGCGATTCCTTTGTCGGTAAGAGATTTCCACATTCCTGTTAGATGCAAATCAAATTCGCCAAAAAAAGACGGATCTTCAGATATCGAATGATAATCAGATGAATTTGCAGTAACGAATTCTTCAATAGTATTTATTGTAGTTATATCATAAGCAAAAATGGTTGCTGATGAGCTTTCCTGGTAGTAATTATTATAATCAGAGCTGTTGAAATAATTTCCTGCAACAATTTCAGCACTTAACTTCAGCACTTTGCCATTCGAGTTTGCAAAAATGTTATTATTTCTGAAGTCCATAACCCTGCTTTCACCTATTCCAGCATTGTTTTTTAAATAAACAGAGGCTGAGGCACTTTTTCCGTTGATTATAGATGTTGTGTTAAAATAGACATTGAGGTTATTGTAATTGTTAACGTATAATGCGAAAATGTTATTTAGTGTGTTGCTTGATTTTATAGAAATAAAATTGTTTGAAATAATATTTTCGGTCCCGCTTGTGCTTACATTTTCATCCAGATAAATGCCATAGAGAGTCCTTTCTACGCTTGTATTGTAATACATATAAACAGTATTATTCTGTACTTTTGAATTAGTGCAATTAACTAATTGATATCCAAACACATTGTATTGAGTTACAGTATCACAAAAGTAATTGTTGATTATTTGCAAGTTGTTTTGTTGTTTTACATTGATTAAACCACGTCCAATATTTGTAAAAGTATTATTGATAATCACATTATCCGAGTCAATAACAGAAGTGTTTTTAAGCCATTCTATTCCATAATATCCATCGAAGAATTCATTATTTGAAATAGTAACGTCTGATTCGTTTTGATAGGCATGGGCGTAAATTAATTTGGAATCTACATTGTTTATTCCAGCAAGTCCCTTTAATCTGCAATTGTCAATAGTGATGTCGCTGCATATTGTCAGTTTAACAACGATTCCATAAACAGCTGAGTAATTGTAAAGTGTTAGTTCTCTTAGAATAAAATGCGAAGTTGAGGCAAAGGAAATAATGTAGCTATAATTTGCATTTATAGTTGGCTGATACTGAATGGTTACGTCATCACGATTTCCTGTTGATGAGGTAATTGTAATTGTGTTTTCTTCGGAAGAACCGGTTACAGGAAAATTAAATTCAACTTGTTCGGTATAAGTGCCGGGTAAAATTCTGAATTCTACAGGAGCTGAAATTCCATCAGCCAGCGCCGATCTGGCATCTGCAAGAGTTGTGTAGTCTCCACCGGTTCCTACAGTATATACGCCTGCTAGCGGAACAGCAAAAATTGAATTGGCGATAAAAATAATAGTTAATAAGGTAAAATAATGTTTTTTCATAATTGTATTTATTTGTAATTAAACTTTGTATTCACATTACAAAAATACAGTGAGGGGAAAGGTGATTTTTAGGTAAAAAGCGGGAATGTGCTAGGTAAAATACCTATTTGATGTGAAAATTACCAATTGATAAGTTTATTTTGAAAAGCGTATTTCAACAATTCAACAATGTTTTTTGAGCCGGTTTTTTCGATCATTGCATTTTTATGACAATCCACGGTTCGTTTGCTGATGAAAAGCTTGTCGGCGATTTCCTGATTAGTAAGTCCTTCGGCAACGAGTTTTAGTACTTCGGTTTCTCTTGAACTCAGAGAATTTAAATTTTCGCTGTTATTTGTGTGAAGATAGTTTTGAGTAAAGTACTTTAGAAGTTCGGGGGAATAGTAATTGTTTCCTTCAACAATCGTTTTAATAGCAAGCTCAAGTTCGTCAATACTGCTCTTTTTTAAAACAAAGCCTTTTGCTCCGGCAGAAACTATTTCCTGTAGATACTTTTCTTCGCCAAACATCGAAATTGCTAAAATTCTTGCTTCTGGCCACAATTCCAATATTCGTTTAGTAGTTTCGATACCGTTCATTTCAGGCATCTGTATGTCCATCAAAATAATATCAGGTTTTATTTCTATAGTTTTCGAAATCGCCTCTTGTCCCGAAGATGTCTGGAAAACTTTCTCTGTAAACTCTAATTTAGATAATATAAGCATCATTCCCTTGCGGAAAATCTCATGATCATCGGTAATTAGAATTTTAAGTTTATTCATTGCTTGTCTTCTTTTATGCGAATATAGAAAAATACTTTTTGCAATTACACATGAATGGAAATATTTGCAATAAAACCATTTCCTAGGCTCGAAATAATTTCGAAATGGCCTCCTAATTGATTTACTCGAGTTCTTATATTTGCAATACCGCTAGACTCTTTTGCACTTTTATCAAAGCCAATATAATCAAACCCTTTTCCATTGTCCGAGTAATGCAAATTAATATTATTGCCACTTTTCAAAATAATTTTTATTTCAGTTGCCGATGCGTATTTAAGAGTATTGTTAGTTAATTCCTGAATTATTCGGTATATATATCGTTCTGTTAATTCATCCGATTTTATTTCATCCAAATATGTAAAAAGTTGTATTTGACCTGAATTATTAATTGTTTGTGCCATCTTTAACAAGGCATTTTTAAGTCCTGTTTGTTTTAGTACTAATGGCGAGAGGTTGTGTGAAATTTGTCTTGCGGAATCAATGGAATCGTTCATTATTTCAATCGCAGATACTGACATTTCTTTTATTTCGGGATCGATATCTACAGTTCGTGATATTTGCTCAACATATAATTTTGCTGTAGACAGAAGAGGTCCTAATCCATCGTGCAAATCTGAAGCAAATCTTGCTTTTTCTTTATCTTCGGCTTCTATAACTGCTTTTAGGGTATTGGATTGTAGTTCTTGTTTTAGTAAAACCTGTTTTGTTTTCGCTTTTTGTTTGATAAATAGGATTAGTAGGAATAAAAATAGTGAAATAAGGATGAAAACTCCTGATAGCAATAGAATCAAATTATTTTTCTTTTCAAGTGAGAGTTCTTTAATTCTATTTTCTTTATTCAATATCAAAATATCATTTTCTTTACGTTCTAGGTCATAACGGGCAGATAACTCCGAAACCCTCATGTCTTTCTCGGCATTAGATACAGAGTCAGACAGATAAGACCATTTTTCGTGATATTCCAGAGCTAGAGATTGGTCCCCAATTATTTTGGCAAGAATATAATGTTTTTCGAAGGTTTTTATCAGCAGAGAGGTGAAATTATATTGTAATGCAATTTCTTCTGCTACCTGAATATAATCGTTGGCTTTGGCTGTATTGTTCTGACTTAGAAATAGCTCAGCTAGGTCGAGATTACATCTTGCAATGTCTTCGGGACTTTCTGCCTGTATGAAATATTCTAGTGCAAGGCTCAATTCTGTAAAAGCTTGATCATATTTCTTCTGCTCAGTAAACACGTTTCCGATATTTGCATAGCTCTGACCTACATATCTTATATATCCTAAATCAACAAAGATTTTCGCGGCTTTTTCGAAATAGTCAAGAGCTTTTTGATAGTCAAGCTTTAATTTAAATAGAACTCCAAGGTCGAGATATGTTGTTGCGATTCCAGCTGTGTCATTTAGCTGTGAATATTTTTCAAGTGCTTTGTTAAAATACCATTCGGCTTTTTGATAATCTTCCTGTAAAAAATATAAGTTTCCGATAGCTCCGCAGGCAACAGCAATGCCGCTGTTTTCGTTTTTTGCTTCGAATAGTTCGGATGCTTTCGAAAAATTTTCAATGGCCATTTCATAGTCTCCGATGTATAAATAGTAATTGCCGAAATTACCATAAGCTCTCGCAAGCAAGATCGTGTCGTTTATTTTTTCGGCAGAAATAAGAGCCTTGCGATAGTGTTTTGCAGCTTCTGAAAATAGATTTTTCTCAACATATAGAATCCCGATTGTAATCGAAATCTCGGCTATTTGTTTTTGATTCCCCGATTTTTCAACTTTCGTTAATGTGACGATTGCAAGATTTAATGCCGAATCAGGATTTGAATAAAACAATTCATCAACAGTTTTCAAATCATTCTCAATGCTTCTTTTTTCTGATGATGTTTGTCCGTGAGCAGAAAAAACAGTAACCCCAATAAATGAAAATATCAACAAGCATTTTTCGAAAGTCATATTGAATCAAGATTTAATTGTAAAGATAATCAAACAGTCTAAATTAACCAGTTTCTACCCCTAATTTAGCACACAAACACATCTAAAATATTGTTTTTGACAATTTTACACAAAGCGGAAATGCGCAATTTTGCAAATAAGCCACGAACACCAAGTTTGGCGCTACTATCAGAAGCTCAGCACAAACTGTTCGTTTCAGCTTCCCTTTAACGCGAATTACACGAATTACACGAACGGCTAAAGCCCTCGCTTCGACGCCGCCATTAGCGCATCGCAACGAAGTTAATGAATTTAGCAATCAATTTAGTAGATTGCTATTGCTATTAAACATTAGCTCGGTTCGATCCGCTGCGGAGGATACCTGCGTCATGTTGAATGATAAGGTGGAACGGTATAGGTTTCGTGCAATTCGTGCAATTCGCGTTAAAAAAGATGGCGACTGAAAAATGGCTGGCATATCCGAACTTCATTTAGCCTATTATACCTAATAAATTCGCTGTTTTTTGTGTCCGATTCTTCGTATTATATTTGAATAAATTTAGATGCGGTTGCCCTAGCTAATTTAGTTGGTACCTAGATTTCGTTTATTTCCAGCAACAAAGGGCAATTATTATTCAATTTTTTCCATCATAAGTATTCTTTTAAATTAGATGATCATTTATTGTTCAACCAAATAATTATCTTTAATCTTTTTCTAACAATTTCGTCTCTGAGCATCTCCTGAATTTTTATATCTTTGCAAAAAATACACAATCATGCGCACATCGAACAATAACGATAAAAAATCATACAGAAAACCTGCCGGAACAGATAAAAAGAGAAGTGGCGGAGCTAAACCTGAAAAGTCATTTTCAAAAAAAGCTCCAGCTAAAACTGGAGAAGGATTTGGCAAACCGGATAAAGAAAAAAAATTCGGAAAGAAGCTTGATAAAGCATCAAAGTACTATGATGCTCCAGATTATATCAAGAAGAAAAAAACGATTGACCGAGATGCTAAACCATTAAAGAAGATTAAACCAAAAACTGATGAAGGTAGTTTTAATGCTGACGAAATCAGAGGCATCGACACCTCGTCTCTTAAGGTTAAAAAAATAAATAAGGGAATTAAAACCACAACAAAAAAGTCTTCAAAATCTACTGGCAAGTTGCAGGAAGGTGTAAGGCTGAATAAGTATATTGCTAACGCGGGAATCTGTTCGAGACGTGAAGCTGATACATTTATTACCACTGGTCTAGTTTCGATAAATGGTAAAATAGTTACCGAACTGGGTGTGAGAGTTATGCCAGGCGACGAAGTTAAATTCAACGACGAAAGAATAAATCCCGAAAAAAAAGTCTATATCCTGCTTAACAAACCAAAGGATTATGTTACAACTTTGGATGATCCAGAGGGTAGACGCACAGTGATGGAGTTGATAAAAAACGCTTGTGATGAAAGAGTTTATCCGGTAGGACGACTCGATAGAAACACCACAGGCTTATTGCTGTTAACCAATGACGGAGATTTAACCAAAAAGCTTACACACCCTTCGCATAATAAAAAGAAAATTTATCATGTGGAAGTAGATCAACCAATATCTAGAGATCATTACGAGCGCATTGCTGCTGGTGTAGAACTCGAAGATGGCTTGATAATAGTGGATGCAATCAGCTATGTTGATAATCTTAAAACCGAAGTGGGAATTGAACTTCACTCTGGAAGAAATAGAATCGTCAGAAGAATAATGGAACATTTTGGTTATAATGTTAAGAGACTCGACAGGGTATATTTTGCCGGTCTATCCAAACTTAACTTGCCAAGAGGTAGATGGAGATTCCTTACCGACCAAGAGGTAATCAGACTGAAAACCGGAATGTACGAGTAGGGAAATCAGATACGCTCTAATTACACGTTATTTTTTTCTAACGCGAATTACACTAATTATACGAATTTAAGCCGAGCGCAAAGCCGAGGGTAAGCCTACAAAGTTCCGTGGCGGCTAAGCACAACTCAAGCCAATTGGAAACAAGACATTTTGAATCCTCCTATTAAAAATAGAGGGCAGAGTGCGTAGTTATTGTTGATTTCAATTCGTGAAAATTTGTGAAATTCGCGTTAACCCAACAACAACTAAGATTTTTTAATTGGCTTCAATTCGATTTTACTCACTTCATCGCGCAGAGCTTCGGTTCGTCTCCTTAGTTAAAAATTACTCCCCGGTTTTGATTATTTTTCACATCCCTGTAACTAATTCTACGACTTAACCGTCATTTTAGTAATTTAGTGCACTATTTTATAACTGATTATGACAGATTGCAAAAGTGAGTTGAAATTTAATCTCTTTAAAACTGTTTTTATTCTGCTTTTGATTTTTTCGGAGTTCAGCTTGTTTGCTCAAACCAAATTTGCCGGAAGAATTACAGATGCTAAAAACAACGAACCTCTCGCTTTTGTCAACATTGTCTATAACTCAAAAAATCTTGGAACTACCACCGATCTTGATGGATATTTTACCATAGAATCTTACGATAAAATTGAATTTTTGAAAATTACTTATCTTGGATATATAAGTAAAACTATTTCGAAGGAAGAGCTTGGCACAAAACGATTTGTTGAATTTTCACTTGATGCAGATGCCTTACAACTTGCAGAGGTAACTGTACTTCCGGGAGAAAATCCAGCACATCGTATCATTGAGGAGGTTATAAGAAATGCAGATAACAACAATCCCGAAAAGATGAGGTCTTTTTCGTATGTGTCATATAACAAGATGTACTTTACAATTGACATGAGCGATTTGCCAGAGACTATTGACAGTATTCCTAACGATTCAGTAACAAATGATTCTTTGGATAATGAATTTTCTGTTAGGGAATTCTTCGAAGAACAGCATATATTCCTTACAGAATCTGTAACCGAAAGACGTTTCCGCTATCCAGATAACAATAAAGAAGAAGTCCTTGCACATCGAATGTCTGGTTTGCAAAATCCCGGGTTTACTTTGCTTACCTCACAGTTTCAATCATTTTCGTTTTACAAGGATTTTGTGAGTCTGATGGATAAAAAATATCTTAGTCCGGTAAGCAAAGGCAGCACTTCTAAATATTTCTTTCAAATCGAAGATACAATGTACAACGAGTCGGCAGATACGATTTTTATTATTTCGTATCGCCCACTTAAAGGCAAGAATTTTGATGGGTTACAGGGTGTTTTGCATATAAATTCGCACGGGTATGCTCTTCAGAATGTAAGTGCGAAACCTTACGAACCTACTGGAGGATTTAACATTAATGTGCAGCAGAAATACGAACTTATTGACGGGATTCAATGGTTTCCAGTTCAGTTAAATACAGATCTTGTGTTTAATATGCTTCAGGTTAGTGATAATACAGCAGCATTAACAAGTGGAGGTTCGGCTGGCGAGACATATATGCCGCTGGTAGGTATTGGCAAGAGTTACCTTAGCGAAATAAGTCTCAATCCAGATTATAAACGACGGGAATTCAATCAGATAGATGTGGTGATTAACGATGACGCAAACCGCAAGGATTCTGCTTTCTGGGAACTTTACCGAACCGAAAAACTCACGCCCAAAGACATTCGAACTTATGAATTAATAGACAGTATCGGAAAAGAAGCCAATCTAGATCAGAAAATGGAGGTTCTTGAAGTTGTTGCAACCGGATACATTCCATGGAAATTTGTCAATTTTAACCTAGCGTCGTTGCTATGGTATAATAATTATGAGGGCTACAGGCTCGGGCTTGGTATGTCGACAAATGACCGTATGCTTAAGTGGATGTCTGTAGGAGGATATTTTGGTTATGGATTTCGAGATAAATCATGGAAATATGGTGGTCATATGGAATTTAACATCCATAAACCATCAGAGACAAAGTTAAAAATTGGATATAAAAAAGATCTAGAATTTAGTGATGATCACACCTTTTATCATGAAAACAGCATCTTGTCGCAACAATCTTTGCGCGATTTCTTTCTAAGCGAAATGGACTCTGTTACCCGTTATTATTCATCGTTTAAATTCACTTCACTGAGATATCTTCACACTGATATCCGATTTAACTATACCGAAAAGAATATTATAAATCAGAATCGTTATGACTTTTTAGCCGATAGCCCAAATCATTTTTTTAATTCTGAACTTGGACTATATTTTAGATATTCGTACAAAGAAAAATTTCTCCAAACTCCTCGTGGTAACAGATTAAGTATGGGAACAAAATATCCAGTACTTTATCTTAACCTCATTAAAGGTTTGAAATTTTTGGAAGCAGAAAATGAGTATCTAAAAACCGAAGCAATGATTACTAAAAAGTTCACCTGGAGAGGAATAGGAGATACCTATATTACTGCTTCTGGTGCTATTGCGTCAGGTGATGTTCCTTATTCGGGACTCTACTATGGAACAGGAAGCTATTCGTGGCTAAACATTGACAACAGTTTTAATACAATGCGTATTAATGAGTTTGTCTCGGACCGTTTTACTTCGATTTTTGTCAGACACGATTTCGGAAGTTTACTGTTTAAAACAAAAAAATGGTCACCAAAATTAGTTTTGGTTTCGGCAGCTGGTTGGGGCGATAATACCAGAATCGGAAGCACTGTAAGTTCCGGATTTGCTCAGAAAATGAATAAAGGATATTTCGAATCTGGAATACAGATAAACAATATTCTAAAACTAAGCTTTCAGGGATATGGAATTGGAATTTATTACCGCTACGGACCTTATGCCAGAAGCAAACCTATCGAGAACTGGGCTTTTAAGTTTAATCTAACGATTGTACTGTAAAAACAGAAAACATAAGTTCTAAGGGCTTTAGCCCTCGCTTCGATGGTTCGACAAACTCACCAACCTCAGCTCAGCGCATCGCAGCGTAGCTAAATCACAAATCACAAATCACAAAAAACAAATTTGCAGTATCGCTTGTGATTTTTTGGCTAAAAGCTATTTTTCTTTGTCGTTCAATAATCCTTTAATTTCGGTAATTATACTTTCCACCGAGCTATTATCCAATCTAGAGAAAGCAAAAAGTTTCTTACCCAAATCCTTTAATGATGCGCCTAGGTGATAAACTTCTGTAGTATCAATGATTAAAAATCTGTCGTGACTAGTAGTGTATTGCTTTAAATCAAAATTTCCATATTGCTCATTTGCTTTTTTTACATCTAGTGAAAGTTGCTTGGTTTCGTTTTTTGTGAGGAGCAATACGCTTACTCCTTGAGCCTTTTTTGCAAGTTGAGTAATTGTGTTTTCATCAATATAATTATCAATAAGAGTAATACTTTTCTCTGCCGAGCGAATTATTTTTGAACTAAGCTCGTAAGCATCAAAAACTTGTCCTTTGAAGAAAACCCCTTGCGGAGGAATTTCTTTACTACTTTCAAGTGCTTTAAAAACTTGTTCAAGTTTTTTATCACTTTCAAGCTGCTTAAGTTCAATTTTATCAAGACGCTGAAAAACAGAAGCATTGTTAAATAACAATTTTCGCATCGAAATAAACGCATCAATTATCAAAATGCTAGCTGTTATTGCAGTTTCACTGTTCAGTACTGCAGACAACATCGCGACTCCTTGTTCTGTAAAAGCATAAGGTAAGGTTCTTCTTTTTGCGGTCGCAAATTGCGACTGCAAATCTTGGCCTATATTTGTAGTCGCAATTTGCGACCGCAAATTATTCCACTCATTTTCAGTCAATTGAAACATAAAACGTTCAGGGAAACGATTCTTATTGCGTTTTACCTGTTCGTTTAGTCTTTTTGTTTCAACCTGATATAATTCGGCAAGGTGAAAATCAAGCATCACCTGTGCGCCATGGATAGTGTAAATTCTGTTTTCAATATGCTCCTGTGATACTTCTATTTCCCTACTCATATTAAATCACTTATGCTTTTTAATAATCCTACCCATCTGCTGCCCAAGATTTCCTTCGATGAGGCGTTAGCTATGCTGATTACTTCGTAATTCGGCGTTGCATCGAGTGATGGCACTATCATTTTCAATTAGACTTACAATGATGATATTTTCATTTATCATAACTCAAAAATAGTAAATAAATTGATATTGTATCTTCTCGTTAAAGGAATTTAGGTGGTAACACACGAAGGCCAAACATTTGCTCTAAGTTCCAAGCTCCAACCTCGTAGAGATCAGCGTAGCTAAATTCCAAATCCCAAATTAGCAGTATCCCTTGGAACTTGTTTTTTGTAATTTAACTTCGTTGAGTTCCCCGCCAGCAGGCGGATCGTTTGTGATTTTTTCAATTATTTGAAAACCAATTTCTCCACCTTCACCAGCAGCACAAACTAAAACTTATGCTAATCCCTGTTCTTACTTCGGTTGTTTCCGCCAGCTGGCGGATTCAAATGTTCTTACTTCAAATCTTTAATCAAACATCGAAATCTCCCGCTTCATGCGTATTTCCCTGTTCTTACTTCGAATGTTCGAATGTTCTTCTGTTCGTACTTCAAATCTCAGTTCAAACATCGAATGTTCAAATGTTCTTACTTCAAATCTTAAATCAAATTACGATTGTTTTTATGTTTTGCTTATAAACAATAGAACAATAGAACAATAGAACAGTAGAAGGAAGAACAAAAATACTGCGGAACCAAAGACTACTGCTAACTAACCTTAGCCTAAAAAAGAACAAAAGAACATTTACTCAAAAACCAACTTGTCCGCCTTCACCAATTTCCCCTCAATAAACAAATTACAAACATAAACCCCCGCTTTCCACCCTTTTGTCGAAATTATCGTAGTTTCATTTGTTACCGGAATTATACTTCGTAAATGCCCATTAAGATAGGTTTGGGATTATTTCCTGCAAATAATTTCAATTCTTAATAAACCCTGAAGTCTTACAATTATCTCTAAATTGCACTTTTAAAACATAAGTCCCCGCTGTTAATCTTCGTATGTTTATTGCATTTTGGTTATTTACTAATTTTTCACTTTGCACAATCCTACCAGTAGCATCATAAATGTTTATTTCAGCATCACCAGAGTTTACAGGTAATTGCAAATAAAGTAAGTCACTTGCAGGATTCGGATAAACCTCAATCTCTCCATTAACCCAAACCTGCTCCACCTCATTCCCCCCACATTCACAATCCTCAACTGCACAACCACAACTATCGGTTTTTACAAGCCACATTACCTGTGGGTCATATGCAACTCCTGCCATTATAAAACCATTGTCGGGGGTTTGTTTTATTGCTAATAATGATTTTACTCCTGTTGATCCTTCTGCAGAATAATAGTGTTTCGAAATGCTATCTCCATTTGGAGTTAGGTGAAACAACCCATCATTATTATCATCCGTTACAGTTGCCCAAATATCTCCATTATTCGCAACAGTAATTGTTCCAATACCAGTGTATTCAGCTTCAAAGCCATATTCCTTGTTCCAAACTTCATTAAAATCAGAATCCAACTTAATGAAACGGTATTTTCGATTATAAAAAGGCTCTGAGATTGGAGTCGTAATATAACCTATGGGCAAAATGTACTCATTCTCAGATGTTACCCCAATTGTAAAAATTGCTCCATCCGGATAAGAAGGATGCCCATAATGCTTTGTCCATTGTTGATTCCCACCACTATCTGTTTTAACCAGATATCCATCTGCGTTGCCAAGACCACATTCACCTCCGATTAAAAATCCATTATCAAGAGTTTCAACAATACATAAACCCATGTCTCGACCACTTGTTCCATACTTTTTATACCACAGCATATTACCATCGCTGTCGGTTTTTACAAGCAACACATCGCCATCTGCATCACTTTCGGTAGAGCAACCAACCAAAGCGTAACCACCATCCGAAGTTTGAATATGGTTGTAAAAAACTGTAAAATCAGGATTGTCAAAATATAGTTTTGTCCATAAGGTGTCGAAGTTTTGGTCGAATTTCGTTAATAAACAGACTAAGTGTTCATTTTCAGAATTTGCTCTGTATCCAGACAAAGAATATCCCCCATCTGAATTGTCGATAAAGGAATTGCGGGTTCCATGGTAATAATTGTAAGTTTCATCACCATAATTTTTTTCCCATAATATATTTCCAAATTCATCAAAACTTACAATTAATATTTCAGTTTTATTATATATGTTAAAGTCTCCACCAACAGCAATATAATCACTATTAGATATTAAAACATTTCTTAAAATTGGCGTGTTCCTTGAAAAAGTTTTATTAAATTGAATGTCTTGGGCAAATAAAATATTTACCACATTTACATAAACAAATATTAAAATTATTTTTCTCATAAATAAAAAAGTAGTCAAGGATATTTTTTATCCTTGACTACAAATATACTGATTTTTTACTTCATAACACTGATCTGTTTTGAAAAATCTCCCATCTTCACGATATAATTGCCCTCGCTAAGTTGAGACACATCAACTCTTTCCAAACCAAATCCATTCCTGATATTCTGACTTAACACAAGCTTTCCTTCAACATCGAAAATATCTATTTTGCTTACAGGTTTAGAGTCTATCAGCAAATATTCAATCCAAATTTCGCTGCTGGCAGGTGTTGGATAAACTTCAATAATATCGCTCAAATCAAAGTTTTCGGCAATCACTTCCTCAGTAGTAGAGAAACGCATTGAACGATCTTCCATTGGCAAAAAGATTTCAGGTTCAAATTCGGCAATACCAGCTTCGCTTAATAATATTTGAGCTACACTGCTTCCTCTGTGCGATGGGTTGTAAGCCATTGATTCTAACATTGTTAGATTATTCTCAACAATATCCAAAAGTGATTCTGATGAAGTTGTGGTATCTATTTGGATTATCAATTCCTGCAAATCGGCAAACTCTGATAATTCAGCATGCAAAACAGGATTTTGATTACTTGCCAAATAATCCAGTTCATTGATTTGAGTTTGTGCATCAACATATCTGTCATCGCTTATTAGAATTGGTATAACCATACATTTAGATTCAAAATAATCATCGTTCATAAGGAAATTTACTACCGAGTCTTTAAACATAGGAATGCTGTCGTTATTAAGGCCATGGCTTACATACTCGTTTATGAAAAGGTTTTTGTTAAATTCGGTATTGCCAATTTCTTCTTTTAACAATACAACTGCATTTGTGCCGGTTTGCATTTGTGCAAGATAATTTTTATGGGGAGCCGGCAAATCCATATTTTCGAGTTCTGCTAATGCGTATGGCGGTAACGGAGAGTTAGCTGCCAAAACATTGGTTTTTGCAACTACATGCCCATTAACGCTGGTTTGCATAAATGTAACCAAAACGGTATCTGAAAGGTATGGAGAAAGGTTTAATAATTCGTTACAGGTTTTATTAAAGTTATTGGCGTTAAGATTTTGAACTTTTTGCAAAACCTGCGCAGTGCTACCTCCATCAACAATATCATCCAAATTATCATTTAGACTGCTTATGTCAGATTTCCTTGTCGATATTTCTCGTTCATAATCAATTGCAATATAACCAATTTTGGAAGGACAAGTTTCTGTAGCATTAAAAATTTGAATTATTTGACCCACAGTTACAGTACTTGAAGTGTATCCTGTTATATCAGTAATCCCATCGCCTAACTCATTGCACCAATACTTATAATCGTTAAAACTGTATAGCCAAGAAGTTCTAAATGCAGATTCGGTTTCTTCATCAAGATTTGTAATCTCGAATTGGTTGGCAGCGGATTCGCTATTTTGAGGGAATTGTGGATGAAAATACCCTTGCTGTTTCTTTACATTACCATCTTTAATAAAGTTTTGTACCCCGTTATTGTTATGGTAATCGTTGCATTGTACAAACAAACCGAGGCTACCGTCTGTGTTGCTGTTTGTGTAATATGCATGCAAGCCTTGTGAAGGACTGTTAAAATGATTACGATACACTTTGTTGGCATTAGGTCCAGAGTTGTTTACAATCATACCATAACCACCTTCGTTAAAGGTATTGTTTTCGATATTGTAACCTGTACATGATTTTAGGTACAAGGCAACATTTTTTGTCATCCCACCCTGTTCTTTGTTAAATGTGTTTGATGTTATTTTCGGAGCAATAACGTTTTGGAGATAGACACCCATGAATCCGTAATTTTTAAAATCGCAGTTGCGAATTGTAGCGGTATTTGCAGAAGTTGTTCGCGCATAAATTCCATAGTATAAGCCCTCGAAAACAGATTTATTTTGTGGCAGAACATTAAAATCTGGAGGGTTAAATAAGCCTTGGTTTTCGATGACTGAGAATGTTGCTGTGACGCCATAAATCCCTTTTCCACGAGCACTTCCATGAAGTAAATCTTCACTTGTTATATTCATATATTTATTGCCTTTGAGTGTCATTTTGTCAACATCCAAAAGATAAACATGTGCCCAAGGATTCGATATAAAATTGTCATCAGTAATAAATTCTGTGCGTGAAACAAATGCTCTTGGTTTAAGTGTTGGATTCCAACTTGAAGAAACAAAGCTTTCATCAAAAGAAGAGAGCCAAACCCCAGTTGGACAGTTATAGAATTTGCTATCTGTTATTTTTGCCACTGCATTATTTGATGCCCATACTCCAATAGATGCATTGTGTATTTCTGAATGATTTTTAATTTCCAATTTTCCAGGATTAGTATATGGGATGTTACCAAGATAATTTTTGTCTCCTTTTACTCTGATTCCTTGCCAAAGTCCACCACATGAGTTAGCTATTTTTGCATTATCTATTACTAATTCTCCGCCTTCATTTACCAAAATTATTGTTTCAAAGAAATCTAAAATTGTACCTGACATTATTTCAAGTTTGCCTCCACCATTAATTGTTATATTACCAAAATAAAATGATTTATTATTTGATAATATTTTTCCATTGTTATTTATTATCAGATGACCACCATCATTGATAACAATTTCAGGGGTTTCTGATATTTGTACTAAGGTAGAATTTAATGTCAATGTCCCTTCAACTATTAAATTGTTAAGAATAATTGTTTCTTCGTTAAAACTTGTAATTTCGTCCGGTGCAATATATGATGAAGTAATTGACTCGTTATAATTTTGAGCTACTAATACGGCTTGATATGTGTTTAGCCTTCCCGCTTTAAAGTAATTAAAATGTTCATCTGGATTGTCAGGTCTATCTGCGTTGTACTGTTCAATCAATCCATTAATTGTGTTGAAATTGGAAATGGGTTCTGCTGTTGAAATTAATATGTTTTCTATTTGTTCTGGTGTTAAATCAGGATTTACACTTAACATTAATCCGACTGCGGCAGAGACAAATGGAGTAGAAAATGATGTTCCATCAATTGCATGGTATGTGTATTCAGTTCCATCGCAGGAGAGAGTAGTAGTCCATACGTCTTTTGCTGGTGCGCAAATCGTAACATGTTCATTAATTGCAAAGGCATAATGATTAGTTAGTTCTGCAGTTTCATCTGTCACACCACCATTGATTGCATCATCGTTAAAAGGAACCCTGTTGTCTCGGTCAACACCACCCACAACAATTACACCAGGTATTGCAGATATTTGATGTTTATTTCCATAATCTAGTGCAGGCTCAAATATTAAAGGTTCGTTGCCTCCTGACAAAACAATAACAGCTCCTGCATCAACATATCCTGTAAATACATCAATATCTGTTTGCGGTGTATAGCCGTTTGTATGTGTTGCAAAGTCGCTATAACATACATATTGGTAGCAAATATTTATAATCTTGTTACCATCAACTATTGCTTGAGCAATTTGATGGTGCAAGTCCGACATATAATCTGATGGAGTCCTTGTACAATAGGCATTTACCGTTATGTCGTAACCAGCTCCTGTTAAGCCAATTTCATTATATGGATTCGCTGCAATAATTCCAGCAACTGCAACTCCATGAAATGGTTCGCAAATATTTGGATCTGGACCTGGTTCGTCAGCAGGTTTATTAGATGTATAAATTGAATGATAGGAGTTGATAACATTTTCTAAATCAGGATGGTAATATGGTTCATGAAAATCTTGATCTAAAACTGCTATATTAATGGCGGAATTTCCGGTTGTTATGCCCCAAGCGCAAGGTAGATTAAGCATTTCATAAGCATAATTATCTTGGATAATACTTGTTTGACCTGTTGGGTTAATTGCCCCATCACAATTGACATTACAGCTAGGGTTAAAGTCAATTTTGGGTTCGAAAAAAACTGTAGTAAATAAATTTGTCTGATCTAGGACTATTTTTATAGAGTCGTCATTATATGCACAGCCCAAATGGAAGTAATTGTCAAGTTTTTCATTATTTAATCCATCATATATTTTTTCAAAGTATAAAACTTCATCAAGATTTAATAAATAAGTTTTCAAGCTGTCAAAAACCGATAACTCATAATCGGATAAATTCTCCTTAATAACTACAAATAGACTGCTATTAACGTATATCCAGAATTTTTTGGATGAAGAATATTCTGAAGACAAATCATCACAACTAGTTTTTGCATATACTTTGAAATAATATGTGTATTCTGGATTAATCCCAAATATAACTGCACTTGTGTCCTGAGTATTACCGCTACATATACCATAATTATATTCAGTCGTTGGAAGTGTGTCCACAACCCAATAATAGGTTATTATTTCAGAAGCATTAGCTGTGACAGGAGTCCATGAAACTTTCGCTGTATTTTTACCAATATTATATATATAAATGCCTTCTGGTTGATTAGGGGTTACACAGTTGTTTGGGTAAGTTTGAATTGGCTCGCTTAATTTCGAATTGTTTTCGTTATTATCACGGTCTGTTCCAACAAAATATTCATAAACTGTACTCACCTCCAAACTCCAATCCCCACCTCCATCAGCAACCACACTCGCCAAATACTCATTAGCATTCTCTGGTCCAGTACTTCCAAAAACCTCAATAGTGCTGTTTGGTAATGCGGTTCCTGATAGAATACCGTTGGTATATGAGGTAATTACCGGTGGGAGAATGTTGTCATTTGCAGTAGCTCCTAATTGTATTGCTAGAGGATTATTATAAATAATGTTACCAGAAATTTTGTTGAATTTATAGCCATTTATTGCAACACCAGCTTTTGTGCAATTTGCTATAGTATTTGCTTTTCCGGGTTCCGTGCTGCCTACAATACAGTTTTCGGATTGATCAATATAGACTCCATATTTGGCTGTTCCAGCTGTATTTAAAGCATTTGATTCAATATTATTACCGTAAATTTCAACATAATTACTTGCAATTATTTGCAGCCCGATTCCAGGTGCATAGATGTTGGTTATTACATTGTCCGTGATTTCAGAGTTGCTGCTATTATAAAGCAAAAATGCATTATTTGAAAAATTAGCAATGTGCAAGCCTATTACTTTCACATCAGCTCCGTAAATATTAAATCCGAATTGCACTTTGAATTGCCCATTTATTTTTATTATGGGATTTCCGTTAGTATATCCGGCTTGTGTTGTGCCATCAATTGTAACATTTGATTTAATTTGTGGCAAGTAAGTATTTATTAAAATTTCCTGAACTCCTGTTCCAGGAATATTAAACTCTATTCTTGGCTCGCCGCCAGCAAAATTTGCTTTATTAATTGCCCATTGTAAAGTACCATACATGTCGGGATCGCAAAGAGCATCGTCATTGTTAAAAGGATCTGTAAACGGATTTGGGTCAGTAGTCTTAGTTACAGTGAAAATATTTTGTCCAAAAACAGAACAAGTAATCACTAACATTATAATATATAGTATTGACTTCTTCATAATATTAGATTTATTTAGTGAATATCAAGTGATTACTCTCTGCTTCCATATTGTCGGTTACAAAAGCCGTGATATAAGCAAAGCTTTGATACTGGCTGACACTGAGACTTATAGATGCCTCGACAACATTGTCGTTGATGGCGAATGCGTTGCCGTCATAAACCAGAAAGTAGTCACTTCCCGTCTGGCTTACCATCGCAGAAATACTCATAACATCTCCAGTGTTTACTGCCGTACCTATTAATATGAGCACGGTTTTTGCCAACGAAATGTCGTTAATTTTAAACATTACCGATAGAATCTCGGCATTATCTTCTAAGGGAAGCCCAGTAATTGTGTCAATTTCCATCTTTGGAGACACAGCAATGTCTTTTATTTGTATATTTGTCTGCGCGGTTACACAGGCTGCAAATAAAAAGAATACAATTAAAATCAGAATTGGTTTTTTCATGTTGCTTGTTTGTTTATGAATAATGCATTAAATATAATACAAAAAAAAAAAACAGGCTACAAAAAATTTTGGGAAGTTATTAACAAAGTGATAAATATGTCTATGTTGTAATTGAAAAAACAGAGCAATTCGCAATTTGTCGCGATTTTATGGAATTATAGATCAAGAAATCTAACTAAGTTGCGATGCGCTGATCCGCCACGGCGGTGTCGAAATGATAGTTTAAGCCGTTGTATTTTGGAACTTCTCTTGGAGCTTGTAATTTGTTTTCTTACTTTTGTTCCAATGAACAGCATGCACGAAAAATATATAAGCCGTTGTCTTGAACTTGCAAAGAAAGGTGCAGGGACGGTGTCGCCAAACCCTATGGTGGGTTCGGTTATTGTGCATAATGGAATAATAATAGGAGAGGGCTATCATCGTAAATGTGGTGAAGCTCATGCCGAAGTCAACGCTGTGAACTCTGTCAAAAATAAAGCTTTGTTGAAAGAATCTAGCATTTATGTTTCGCTGGAACCTTGCGCTCATGTTGGACGCACACCTTCATGTGCCGATATGATAATCCGCGAAGAAATCCCCGAAATTATAATTGGCAGCACAGATCCTTATTTTCAGGTTGCCGGCAAGGGAATTCAGAAGCTGGAATCGGCTGGACGTACAGTAATTACTGGTGTTCTCGAAAGTGAATGCATAGATTTAAATAAAAGATTTTATACATATCATCAAAAAAAACGCCCATACATAATTCTTAAATGGGCTCAAACAAAAGATGGATACGTTGACTTCGAAAGAAAACCAGGTTCAGAAAAAAAAGCATTTTGGATTACAAATAGTTACTGCAAAACACTGGTTCATAAGTGGAGAACTGAGGAGGATGCTTTTATGATAGGGACAAATACAGTTATATTGGATAACCCACAACTAACTGCAAGAAACTGGGTAGGAAAAAATCCGATGCGTGTAACAATTGACGAGTTTTGCGAATTGGACAACTCCTTTCAGTTGTTTGATAATCAGGCAGATACGATAGTTTTTAATAGTCAAAAAAATCACAAACTGGATAAGCTTAATTATATACAGATTGATTTTAAAATTGATATAATTCCTCAGATTCTTAAATATCTTTACGATTTGCAGGTTCTGTCTCTTGTTGTCGAAGGTGGTTCTAAAACGCTCGAATCTTTTATTTCTGCTGGTTTATGGGACGAAGCGAGAGTTTTTACTGGCGATTATAATTTTGGCAAAGGAGTTTGTGCTCCACAATTTGTAGCTGAGGCAAAAACTACCGAAGTGTTTGGTAATAGTGAACTTAGGTGGTATTATAATAATGAAAAATGACAGAAAACTTAGAATAGGGTTTCAAAACCTACACCAAACCATTTTATTTTATTACAACTGGCAATCTTAGTTGTTCTGAGTTTGTACTGATTTCTACGAAATACAATCCAGAGCAAAGGAAGCTGAGGTCGAATTTCTGAGTATCTGAACATGCAGATTCGCTGTAAACAACTTCTCCGGCAACATTATAGATTTTGTATTCGCGAGTTCCGATTGCAGAATATTGTATTGTAAAAATTCCATTATTCGGATTTGGAAATAGTTCAGCCGAAACGGTTTTTTCAGATATTATGTTTGTTAAAACGCTTACCACAGAATTATTTGTAACTAAATTATTGCAGTCTCCAGTAATATGAAGAGTATAAGTTCCTGAATCTTCTATACCTGCTCCAGTAATTGTTAATTCGGAAGTCGCTGAGCCTGAAATATTTCCACCATCAGTTAACGGCGAATCATCTTTGTACCATTCAAAAGAAATAATGTCACCAGCTATTACAGCTGTAAGCACAATGGTTTCTGTTTCATTTACTACTGTATTTTGCTCAGGTTGTGACACAATTTCGATCTCTTCTAAAACCAAAACATCGAGATAGTCAAAACTTGAACATGGTCCATTAGTAACAGTCCAAGTAAAATAGTACAATCCTGGTCCTGGGAAATAAACATTTGTGATGTAATTGGATTCACTATCGAAGTTTACACCTTCCGAAGCAACCCATTCGCCATGACCAACTAGTGGCTCGTCTGCAGTTATGTTAACCACGGTAAAGCAGGACTCAATATCGTCACATGTAACTGCTGGTGTTGCATACTCCCAAGATGTTATGGTAACCGTAGATGACGAAGCCGGACAAACACCGTTTTCGATCGTCCAAACAAAAGTATTATCTCCAGGTATCATTCCGTCAACGCCAGTGGCGGGGCTGTTTTCATCGGTAAAAATACCATCTCCGTCCAAAACACTCCAAGTTCCAGTGCCAACTACTGGCGTATTTGCATCCAAATCAGAACTGTAGCCACAAACACTAAAACTAAACCCTGCTTCAGAAACATCTGGCACCAAATCAACATTAAGCAGGGCAGAATTTGTATAAGCTGTTCCTCCTGTATTTGAATATGCACATCTAAAGTATTTTCCGTCCAATCCACTAACATCAGAAATCATAAGATTTGCCACAGATGTTGCGCTAAAAACGCCAGATTCTGGTACATCTGTGTAATCAATATCATTGTCGCTGTATTGCCATTGATAAAATATTGTTTCTGATGATGTCCCATAACTCTGAAATATGTGATTTGTTCCTTCGCAAAGTGTCACAGATTCTGGACTTTGTACTATCTCGGGAGGAGAAGCGAGGGTTGAGAATATAACAACATCTCCATAATTTTTATTAAAACCATTTATTGCATATGGTCTTGCATAATATTGGGTAAGTTCCGTTAGTCCAGAAATATCCATGTTGTATGTCGCAACTCCATAAGGTCCTGGAATGGGATATGCAGTTGAAATAATTCCCATAAAACAAGGAATTGTGGAAATTTCGATTCCAATTTCTGTTACATCGCTTATGCCTGTGCTAATTAGATCAAAATCAATATGTACTCCATTGTCTGTAATTGAGCTCGCTTCTTGAGTTGTTGTAATTGCAGGGCCAACATATCCAGTAAATACAATATTGGATTCAGTTCCACTGAGAGCAAAATTTGTCAAACTCCCGTCTGCCAAACAATTTGTAACATAGTCTGTTGCTATTGTTCTACCCGCATTGTCCGAATCTGCGATACCCCAATCAAGAGGATAATACAGACTTAATCCGACTTCGTCACCTACAAGAACAGATTTAAGGTTATTCTGTATTTCTTCAGCGGTGCGGATTGTATGCCAGACTCTGATTTCATCAATATTGCCGTCGAAATAACCAGAAGTGCTGTAATACCTAAGACTTACATATAATTGCTGATCTGTAGTTCCATTTAAAATGTTGCTATTCATAATGTAAGGCCCATCTTGAATTCCGTTAACATAAAAGTAAATTTCCAAATCTGTTCCAATGTCAGAGACAGTTATTGCGACATGTGACCAAACATTTAGTGAATATGTAGCAGTTGAAAATACAGAATTTGCCGGATTTGATTGGTCCATATAAACAAGATGGTAATCACCAGTTCCGAAATATCCGGATCCGCCTGATGCACCTTGAATTGCAAATGTGTAACCGTTGTTGCCTTTTGCTATAATGTTTCCTGAGTTGTCCGAATCGGGATAAATCCATGCTTCGAGAGTTAATGCCGAAGTTATATTATGCATTGGATGTTCAGGTATTATAATGTAATCATCAGTCCCATCAAAACTTAATGCATTTCCAAAAGGATGTACTGGGTTTCTGTACCCCGGAGTTTCGACCGGACCAGAAGATTGTGTAAATGAGCCAATAATCCATTCTCCGCCCACCCCATTTCTATAAACATGCGCCGGAGCAACAGATCCGTCGGGACCAACAATTTGCTCAGCAAATTGTGCATAATGCCATTCGGTAGTTGTTGGTGGGTTAGCTTGCATAATAACTGCCACAATATCAACAGCAGAGGTCCATGGAGTTACGTCCAAAATGCCATCATCATTTGTATCAAGGTCATCAGCAGCAGCCCCAGTAAAGCCTGTTACTAACATGTGCGTGACATTATCAGTGTTTTCAAAATTTAAAACTGTTAAATAATCAGGTGTGCCGATAAACATTGTGGCCTCTCCACAGAGAAAAAATCCATCTTCGGGTATAACCTGTCCACTTAGGTCAGTAACATTTTCAATAACTCCGCTAACTCCAGTACCATCACCAATAGTAATATAAAAATATCCGTTTAGAGATTGTCCAACGGTACCCGACAGTTCAAAATATTCATCATTATCGGTTCCATTCTGATCTGAACGAATTTCATTAATCAAAATCTGTGAGAACATTTGATATGCAAGGCACAACAAAAATACTCCTGCAATTAACTTTTTCATGCTGATTGAATTTGGTTTTCGGTTATAAAATTAGTTAAAAATAACATACAATGCGAAAAACAAGTAAATTAATAGATTGCACAATTTGTAATTTATTTTAGTCGTTATCCCATTTATTTTGCATTTTTGCATAATAAAACAAAAAAATGAAGTTTTCGACTAAAACATACTCCTTTTTGATTCTGCTGAGTGTCGTCTTGTTTTTTGCTTGTGCAAAACAAGTTGCGATTACAGGCGGACCAAAAGACACAACTCCACCTGTATTGGATAAATGTACTCCAGCAAATGGTTCGGTGAATTTTATTGAAAAGGTCGTTTTTATTCAATTTAATGAATATGTAAAGTTTAACAGTCTAAGTCAGAAGTTGATTGTTTCGCCTCCGATTGTGCCTGAACCAGTAATTGTTATCAAAGGGAAAGGGATAAAGATAAGCCTAGATCCAAAGGCATTAATGCCAAACACCACATACAGTTTTAACTTTAACGATGCAATTGCGGATAATAATGAAAATAATGCACTAAATAGTTTTGTTTATGCTTTTTCGACAGGAGAATTAATAGATTCACTTTCGTTTTCTGGAATTGTTATAGACTCTTATTCAAAAGATCTTGTTGAGGATGCGTGGGTAATTTTGTATGAAAACTTATCCGATACTGCAATCAATACATTAAGCCCGTCATACATTACAAAGGTGGATGAAGAGGGAAAGTTTGTTATTCCTTTTGTTCGCGAAAACGATTACCATATTTTTGCTTTAAAGGATAATAATTACAATTATATTTTTGATGTTCCCGGTGAGGGGATAGCTTTTTTAGACTCTGTTTTTCATCCAGGTATAAAAAAAATCAATGTAAATGATTCAACGCCCCCAAAATTTAAAAAGTTTCCAGATAAAGTTGAATTGTTAATGTTTCAGGAAAATAAACAAGCTCAATTTATAAACTACAATAGTCGTTTAAGCCCAGAATATTTAGAATTTACTTTTAATTCTGTACAAACGGAAAATTATTCGGTTACTGTGGAGGGCGATAATCAAGCAGTTGTTTTTGGTGGCGAAAGTATAGATACTGTTAGAGTTTGGCTTAGAGAAGAATCTGTTATTAATGCTGATTTAATCAATGTAATTTGTGTTTACACAGACCCTATTTACAAGGATACCATAAGAACTGATACTCTAATCCTAAGAGACCCCGAAAAACTAGATCGGGATTCGCTTACCGAAGTGTTTATCAATCCAAATAAAGAACCTCACAAGCCTTTGTATATTAGCAGTAACTGTCCAATTTGGGATTTTGATGATACAAAAATCAGTATTGGGCTAAAATCAGATACTGCTTTTATTCCAGTCCCATTTAAAATCAAAAAAGACAGTTTGTCTCCCTTGAGGTTAATTGTTGATGGTCAGTTTCTAGAAAAGTCAGAATATAGAATAATTACTGAAAATGGATTTTTGGTTAGTATCTATGATATGACTAACGTGCGGGATACCTTCTCTGTAGCAACTTCATCATCATCAGAATACGGAAATTTAAAAATTAGTTTAAGTGGTGAGCAACGGAGTTTTATAATTCAACTTCTTTCAGGGGAAAATATTATTGCTGAAACAATTGCAAACAATGGAATTGCTGTATTTGAATACATTAAACCAGGCACTTACAAAATCAAGGCGATTGAAGATATTAATGGCAACAAGAGATGGGATACCGGCGATTATAGCATTAAAAAGCAACCCGAACCTGTTTATTTTATGCCGGTTGAATATGAAATAAGAAGCAACTGGAATCATGATATTGAATGGAACCCTATGAAATAGTAAAAAAAGTTCCAAGCTCCAAGTTCCAAAAAACAAAAAACAAGTTTCAATAGAAGTTCCAAATAACAAATAACAAGTTCCAAAAGAAGCACCAAAAAACAAAAAACAAGTTTCAATAGAAGTTCCAAAAAATAAAAAGCAAATAACAAATAACAAGTTCCAAAAAACAAAAAACAATCCGCCGCGGCGGACAAAAAAACAAAAAATAAAAAACAAGCTTCAATTTGTAGCAATCTAATTATAAGTAGTCAAATATCTAAGGAGAAAGCAATGGTAGAATATAATATTGAAAATAATGATAATTTAAAATTCGAGATTGAATTTCATGAGCCTCAGACTATTTATGATTTGGAAGAAAGAGCATTTCAATTTTCA